>Ga0213822_1000010_pt1 | contig 250895 bp, 264 predicted proteins | sample MC6MC0908MG_FD_179872 | JGI IMG/M metagenome (GOLD analysis project Ga0213822, IMG submission 179872) | Enriched soil aggregate microbial communities from Iowa State University, Ames, United States - MC6-MC0908-MG | ecosystem: Environmental > Terrestrial > Soil > Unclassified | place: USA... | reverse complement strand
TGTATTGGAGGTCGAATAGAGTCTAGTGATGATGGCAAAGAGGTCACACCCGTTCCCATACCGAACACGGAAGTTAAGCTCTTTAGCGCCGATGGTAGTTGGGGGCTTCCCCCTGTGAGAGTAGGACGTCGCTAGGCAACCAAAACAGTCAGCTGTGTGCTGGCTGTTTTTTTATTTGAAACTTTTAGTAAGGAACCTCTTCCTATTTTAAGTAGTTGTAAAAAGATATTTTCAAATTGGGTAAATATCTTTAATCGAATTCTCAAACAAACAGATAAGATTTTATAAAAAATATTACTAGAGGTTAAGGACATGATCGTGTATTTCCCAGAACCATATGAAAATGAATTGTATTATAGTTTGATAGCAAGATATCATTCTTACAGTACTGATACAGCTGCTTCAAATACTCTTAAAGAATTTTCTGGAACGAAACACCGTATTAATTTAGACGTACCAATGGGAATTGATATTATAATACCTAAAATAGAAAAGTTCTCAAATCGTTATTCAATAGATTACTTTATTCAATATCATACGATAATCCCCTTCATAAAACCCTTTCGCAAGGTACAATGTTAACAAGGCAGTTAAAGGAGTGGTGTAGATATGAATCTAGGTAATTACTTAGTTTATAATCCTCGTACTGGGTGGATGTTAAAAAATAACCAGGAGATGTATAGTTTGTTAACCAAATTACGTAACCAACTTACTATTTTAAGTTATGGAAATAATTTAGATAATCAAGTTATTCAACATCTCATTGATAAATATTTATCCCCTGTAGAACAGGATTGCAGTAGTGAAATTATGGAAGTTAAATATGATACATATGACTCTGACATAAATAAAAAGTTCGATGGGCACTATTATACTGAAGCGTATTTTGTGAATGAAATGCAAATAATTAAGTTTGAAAAAGAATTAGACAAACTTCCAGGTAAACATATTCGATGTCAGTTTGGTGTGCGTGCACATTTCAACGTTAATTTAAATGGAAATAATTTTTCTACACGGTTTTATAAGACATTGGACTGTTCGTCTGTATATCGAGAAAGAATCGCAGGTCGTTACTTATTCTTTATCGATACAGAATCCATTGATAATGAATTAATTCGAAATAAAATAAACATTCTACCCGATAAATTACAGTCCCTTTCACTACCTATAAATTTTACAAACACGCAAAAGGAAATATATATAAAAGATTGGATTTCTCAAATTCTTGAATATTGATTTAGAAATTTTTCATAGTAATTTAAGATTTTATAAAAAAACTGAATAATAAGCTACTCGGCATAGATTGTGCAGATGTCCCGTCCGTTATTCCTACAAAAATGCAGGGGCTATTGACATTTATTCAATTAAATAGTTGCGTTTTCTTTATTGTTTCCCCTTTTTGTACAAGCTATAATAATGCTGTAAATGATAATCATTTTCAATTAAGGATTAGAAGGAAAGGGGCAACAAAGTGTGAAGAAATTACTTGGAAAGCAAATTATATTGTGGGCAGGGGTGTTATCCCTGCTGTTGATATTATCGGCATGCAGCAGCTCTAATGGAAACGTGTCTGATGCGAAGGTAGAGGATAGTCAGGAAACAGTTCAATCTGATGAGCCAAAAGAGGAAAGTGCGAAAACTGTTCAATATACAACAATTACAGGTGAACAGGTTGAAATACCTGCAGATCCAAAAAAGGTTGTTTATTTGGGTGATAAGCTTGGCGATTTCTTGGGGATGGATATTCCGATTATTGGTAGTAACCTTGTCCATGCTACTAGTAGTTTCTATGAAGGTAAAACAACAGAAATTGTTGATGTTGGGAATCCTGGTGATTTAGAGTTGATGCTGTCTTTAAAACCTGACTTGATAATTAATGGTTATTACAAAGGGGATTCAAACCAAAGTGAGGCATTGGCGAAAATTGCTCCTACTGTTCCCTTCAACTCAGCCCTTCCTTATACAGAACGTGTAAAGGAGATTGGAAATATCTTTGGCCAACAGGAAGAGGCAGCTCAATTGATTGCTAAATTTGAAGCACAGTCACAAGAAATGTTTAATAAGCTTCAATTAGCAGAAGGGGAAACAGCAACAGTTTTCTTACAATTAGGTAAAACACTTTATGTTATGGGCAATCGTTCACTTGGCGCCACTATTTATCAAGAGCATGGCTTTGCCATCCCAGAAGCTGTTAAGAAGAATGTTATTGATGAAGGGCAGACTTTCCTTGAGGTTTCAGAAGAGTTGCTTCCTGAGTTTGCAGGTAATCATTTATTTGTACTTGTACAAAATAATGATGAAAGTAAAACAGAATCTGAACGAGTGCTACAAAGCCCTCTATGGGGAACTCTGCCTGCAGTTCAAAAGGGAAATGTTTACGTTGCTTCTGCTGAATGGAATACAGATAATTTGTTAGCCTTGGAGCAATTGTATAAAAATCTACCAGAATGGATGCACAAACAGTAAAAAATTGTATCTGCCCATTCAGTTCTTGAAATCGTTAGTTTTCTAGAATATGCATGCTGGAACTAGAGTTAATAGTGAGTCATTATATGCTATGATAATGATAATCACTTTCAATGTTTGGAGAGTTGCTTATGAATCTAGCATCCCTGTATATTAGGCTACAACACTATGATCGATTTCAAGTTGATCAGATGATGCCAGCGATTAGCCTTAATGAGGGAGTTAATTACAATGAAACAAACTTCTGTACATTATTAATAGCACTTAGCCATGGCATACGACTGTATGTAGACAAAATTGCAATCGATTTGCGACAAGGGAGTTGCATAGTTTTACCTGTACAAAGCTATACTGTGGTATCAAGTAACAAAGAGGCACAGCTTGCACGCTTTACTTTTGAAACCTTTGAAGTAGAGGAAATGACTTTGAATAAGGTTGCTCATCCACCCTTGCTTTATGGTTATCCCTATAATCTGTTATTTTCTCAAGTAAAGCAAGTATTAGGAAATGAAGCTAATCGATTTTGTTCCTCTCTATCCACATTAGAAATGGCGATGATGCAAGGTAGACTTCAGCTAATTCTAGGTATGATGGCTCAATTAGACCAGCAAGTTACACACTTACACAACGAAGAAAAGATAAACTTAGTTCAACAGACTGTACAGTATATGGAGCAGCATTATGATGAGGGCTTGACAGTAGAACAACTTGCTAACATGGCTGGAATGGTTAGATGGCAATATAGTCAACAGTTTAAAATATTAACTGGCAAAAAGCCAACTGATTATTTGACTCATTTACGTATAAACCAGGCTAAAGAGCTTCTGTGTAATTCTCCCGAGCCATTAAGAAAAATATCTCGGCAAATTGGGTTTAAGGATGAATCTTATTTCAGCCGGTGCTTTCATAAATTAACTGGAAACACTCCGCGTGAATATGCCAATATCCATCTTCATAATCAGCAAAAGACAGTTATCGATTCACTTGGCAGAGAGATTCATGTCCCTAAGAATGCAACACGTATTGTGACTGCTGGTACAAATACACTTGGAGAATTACTCGTTCTAGGCATATCTCCTATAGGGGCGGCAATCTCAATAATGAAAGACCAAGTGATTTACCATAATAAGTTGCAAAATATTCACAATGTCGGGCACCAGGCCGAGCCGGATAAAATAGCCCAGCTACATCCTGAACTATTATTACTTAGCAATTATCGTTCTCAAGATTTAAAGGTACTGGAAGCAATTGCTCCTACGGTTATACTAGACAATAAGTTTAGTTTATTTGAACGGTTACGGTATATCGCTAAGCTACTTGAACGTAGTAAAGTAGCGGAGAAGTGGATTACTACATATGAGGACAAAGTAAGATTGGTACGTAGGCAATTAGCAGATACATATGTTGTTGGGGAGACGGCTACTGTTTATCTCAAGTTAGGTGGAAAATTTTATATTATGGGCCTGAACGGATTGGCTGCCAGCTTGTATGAATCGCTTGGCTTTCGACCCACTGCCAAAGTGGTGCACCTAATCGAGCAAAAGCAAGAATGGATGGAAATTCAGCAACATCAAATGACTCATTTTGCTGGAGATCGCAATTTCATCTTGGCTTCTCACCAGGATTTGCAAACTGTTGCACACTGTCCAAACATCGTGGCTTTAACTGAGTTAGCTCCTGGTAAGACTCATTTTATGGAGGCTAAATGGAATTATGGTGATCCCATCACACGTGGACGATTGTTAGAGGTGTTGCCGTATATTTTTAAGAAGAAAACGATGTGATTAGATTTAGCATCAAAAAGGTATATACTAAGCATGCTGAGTTTTACTTGATTTACTAACTATTATTAACTAAACTTTCACAGCTTGAAAAATCTAATTCTCAATGTGACTTCTAAATTTATAAAATAATTATACTTTTAATAAAAAAATCCTGTGTTTACTATGCAGGATTTTTTTATTATTGCGCAACAATCTCTCTGTAGGGGCAAGATGAACTGGCTCTTGATAAGCTGTGGTTAAAACTTCAAGATGTGCCTTCTAGTGGACGTGTATAACGTTTTATATAAAAACCCCCATTAGATAAACAGATGATTGTTTATCTAATGGGGAAATATTAGCCGATCACTTATGTGTAGTTACAGCTTTACTCTTTTGTTGTAACGCTTCATTTTTTTCGGCGAAGCGGTCATTGTGAGAAGAAACGCCCGCCATTTTTGATTCTGTAGGGTCAATGTATAATTTGGCGCTATTTACAGCGAGGACAGCATCGTTAAATGCGCCTGCAATCAGTCTTATTTTCCCTTCATTTGTTACAATATCGCCTGCGCCAAAGATGCCTGGCATGTTTGTACACATTTTTGGTGTAACGGAAATGCCCCATTCTTCAGAGGCTAGGCCCCATTCCAAAATGGCGCCACCAAAGTGTCGGTCAAACCCATGATTGATAAGCACTTCGTCTACTTCAATCTTTGTCGTATTATTTAAATCAACATGCTGTAATGTGACATGTTCGATTTTATGGCCATTGCCATGTAAACGAGAAACCGTATAAGGAACATAAGTTGTTGCGATAGACTTCATGCGTGTTACAGAAGACTCAAAGGCACTAAAGTCATCTCGTCTATGAACAACGTATACTTCTTTGGCAATAGGAGCCATTTCAATAGCCCAATCTACAGCTGAGTCGCCTCCACCAGAAATGAGAACACGTTTATCTTTAAACCTATTGATGTTCGTTACCGTATAGTGAAGGTTGTTTAGCTCATAACGGTCAGCGCCTTCAATCGTTAATTTTTGAATGCGTGTAATACCACGTCCTGTAGCTAAAATAATGGTTTTCGTATAATGTTTCTCGCCTGTTTTAGCTGTTAAGACGAAAATGCCATCATCGCGTTTTTCCATGCCAACAACTTCTTGACCAAATACGATTGTTGGATTAAATGTCATAGCTTGCTTGATTAAGGAGTGAATAATATCTTCACAACGAACTGGCTCAACGCCACCGACATCCCAAACTAATTTCTCGGGATAGGTGCGCATAAACCCACCTAATTCCTGTTTTACTTCGATAATTTTTGTTTTCATTTCACGCATGCCACTGTAAAAGGCAGCATACATGCCTGCTGGCCCACCACCGATTATAATTACATCATAAATCTCTTGTTCCATTTAAGGCACCAACTTTTCAACTAAATAATCAAGGAAAAGTGGAGAGCCTATTAAACCTTCACCTACAACGTAATCTGCTGTTTTTAATGGGTAAACATTGCCTGCTTTCACAGCATCCATTGCTTGCCACAACGGGCTATTTTCTAAATCTTTCATGGATTGTTCACTACTATAATTTTGCATTTGACGTTGTTCGACAAAAATATGATCTGCGTCAAGTTCAGGGAAAACTTCTAAGGAAATAGGCGTGAACCACTCATTATTATCTTTCAACATAGTTGGAATATTTAATCCAAGTTGTGTGTATAGCATATCACTGCCAGGGCTACTCTTTTCAGTGCCTAGCACACGATATTGATTTTGTTCTACACGTAATACGAGAATTTTTTCGTCACCTATAGCATTATGTAGTTTCTCTTTGGTGTCTTCTATTTTTTTTCTAAACTTCTCGAGAGCAAGTTTAGCTTCCTTCTCTTTATTGAACAATTCACCAAGCACAGGAACAAATTCATCTATTGCAACGCCGGCATCAACCGCAACAGTAGGGGCAATTTTACTTAAAGCCTCGTATTTTTTAGCATCAATCGCTGCACCTTGAGCAATAATGACATCTGGTGCTGCTTCAAGAATAACTTCTAAATTATCCTCATATTGAACAGTCGGAATTATTTTAACATTGTTGTCATTAAATAATTTGAATCGATACTCAGGTTCAATTTCTTCAACAACTGTCACCATTTGGGGTGTTACACCGATTTCAATTAAGTTTTCAGCGTAGCTAGAAACAAGGACTAACATGTTTTTAGGCTCGTTAGGGATAGTGACATTACCGAATGCATCTTTTACAACACGTGTTGTAGGCTCGCTTTTTTCTTCTTTATCCTTTGCCTCATTTCCACTTTCTTTGTTAGTGCTTGAGCAAGCAACTAATGTTAAAACAACTAACAAAAGAAGTATATATTGCATCGTTTTTTTCATGGATTTTAGCTCCTTCTTATTTGATAATGATTATCACTATCAAATAATAACAGGTAATGAGAGCGCCTACTATAGCGTAAAGTGCCTTAAAAATTGGATTATTGTGTTTTGGGGCAAACACTATCTAAAATCGATTGTTCGATCTGTTGTATAATTTTTCTTTTGCCAAATACACTGCAATTGTTAATCCATAAACCCGTATCCACATAATAAACACGCTTATTTTTCACAGCATCTAAATTTGCCCACTGCTCACTTTTTTGTAAAGTAGCTAGGCTAAGGTCAGCAGTATAATAATCCATTATTCGTTTTTCAATAAATAAATATGTAGGATTGGCAGCCACTAATTGTTGTAAGGAACATATGTTGAAACTATTTTCATTTGCGCGCAATACTTCAGGCATTTGTAAGCCAAGTTCCTGATATAAAAGGATAGCCGAGTCACTAGAAGATTCACCGACAGAGCGATAACCCAACTCCTCCACACGTAAGTAAAGTACAGTAGCATCCTTTGCAATATGATGTTGTATTTTATTTTTTAAAACATTTACATGTGTCGTAAGTTCGTGAATGATTTGTGTTGCTTCATGCTCTTTATTAAACAATTCACCAAAATAACGAATTAGAGAATTTAAATCATAAGGTAGCCCAGTGATAACAGGGGCGATAGTTTGGAAGTGTTGTTTTGTCTCTTCCGTTAAGTCGACACCGATAATTAAATCGGGTTGTTGTTGTACAATTATGTCTTGTTGAATCACATATTGAGGCATTTCTAAAATGGTTGTACCAACTTCATGAAATAGAATCTTTTGATACGCTGGAGTTAGGGAGCTAGTCACAGTAACACAATTAGGTACAATACCTAATGCAATCGCAATTTCTGCGTGTGCAGGTGAGAGAAAGCAAACACGATATTCACCAACGGTCTTTTTGAATTGCTTAGGTGGGCGACCAACAATGCGTTTAAACTGTCGACTAAAGTATTGCACATCACCAAAGCCAACTTTTTTTGCGATATTTTGTGTTAAATCATCTGTTGTTAATAACATTTCTTGTGCGCGGAAAATACGATAACTAATTAAATAAGCTATTGGTGTTTTATCATATAACTCAATGAATTTCCTCGAATAATACCATGGGCTATAGCCAGTGATAGCTGCTAGTTCATCTCTTGTCATCATTTGATTATATTTTTTTTGCATGTAAATAACAGTATGTTCAATTCTTTGTTCAAGTGTGTATTCATCTGTTGGTCGTTCTTGTTGTAATTCTTTCAACAAGCTGTATAAAATAAATTGCTTAATGGTGATATGGAGGTGGTCTGTGTTTTTAGCGAGCGATATGTGAATATCTGCAATGGCCGTTTCAGGCACTCGTTGAATGTAATAACCATTCGTGGTATTGATAGACCAATTACAGGTTGATTTCATCTCTGTATCATACAGTACAAAGTTAATTAAATAGCCTGAAAAATCAAGACGATTTGTATTTGTAAGTTGGATAACCGCACCACTTTCAAGGGCAATTAAATGTCCAAATACAATATGCTCACTGTGCCCATTAATGGATAGAGTGGTTTGGCCATCTGTAATCAATAAGAGAGCCGCACTATCAAGATGTATCGTTGATTTTTGAAATAATGATTTGGCTAAATCTTTTATTTCTGTACAATGTGCCAGCCAAGTAGGATTAAAATCAAGCATTTATTTACTCCTTTAGTTTGTTGTGATAAAAGTATACTACGGAATGTCACAGCAAACGGTATAAAACGACAAGTTCAAAATGAATAATATAAGGAAATAAAAAAACATTACAGAACATTAAAATGTATGAAAGAGCCTCTCTATGATAAGGGGCGGTGTTTCTATTGAGTCACATATAAGGGGAGTTCATCAATGGTTGTAAATATTCTAGTATAAGCATTTTTTATATTCTTTTCTCTAATTAGGCGGGTTTCCCACTACGCCAATTTCTAAGTCTCGCCCACTATATGCCTCCAAATCTACGACGTTATTCGCGCAAGCCCAATTTCATATGTTCCTATACTATGACCAGGTATTTTTGTCTGGAAGGAATTTGTAACTTTTTAATAGAATAATTATGAAGATGATCAGATAATAATTTTTTACACATAAGGAGATAAGACTATGACAAAAAACAAATTACTAAGAATGGACAATGTCGGCATCGTTGTGGAATCCCTTGATGACGCAATCTCTTTCTTCGAGGAGATTGGCTTGAACCTCGAAGGGCGAGCCACTGTCGAAGGTGAATGGGCTGGTCGCGTAACCGGATTGGGTTCTCAGTGCGTAGAGATTGCTATGATGGTTACCCCAGATGGCCACAGCCGACTTGAACTTTCCCGATTTCTCACGCCACCTACTATATCAGATCACCGAACTGCGCCTGTAAACGCCCTCGGTTATCTACGTGTCATGTTTACCGTTGAAGACATTGACGAAATGGTATCCAGACTCACTAAGTTTGGTGCTCAGCTCGTTGGCGAAGTGGTTCAGTACGAGAACTCGTATCGGCTCTGCTACATTCGTGGAATCGAAGGACTTCTAATCGGTTTGGCGGAAGAACTCGGTAACAAATAAGTAAGTAACGTTTTATAAAAAGTCTTTACTAAAAAGTTTTTAATTTTTATTGAACTAACGGTGCAGGTTACTTGTTTAGTTAAAAGTAAGGAAAATGGATGGTTTGTTTGGTTTTAATACCATTAAACTGTCATTCCATATTGAACTAACTGGATGCATTACCTGAAGATCACAGAGTTGCATAGGCAGTTCTTTTTATGAGACGGGAAATGGGTGATATTTTTTGTCTAAGAGAAAAGGTGTTTTGTTGTAAAAGTATACAACTTTATTATCTCTAAACAGCAAGGTATGTAATTTTATAAAAAAGATTGATAATTAATTAGATAAGAAAAAACACTCTCTAGGTTGAGAGTGTTTTTTGAACAACTATTTAACTATTTTTGAGTGACCTATCAGGCTCTTTCTCGGAAAATTCTTGAAGCATTTTTTTAATACCTTCTACTAAAGGTTGAGGTGCCTTTTGTATGGAACCTGTATCAAATGGAGGCTGTGGATCATATTCTAGTATTAATTGAACTCCCTTACTAAGATCGTCATTAAATTCCCAAGCAACTAATTGTAGAGCCATATCAATGCCAGAAGAGACTCCAGCTGCCGTAACCATTTTATCTTGACGAACAACTCTTTCTTCAGTCGGAATAGTTCCAAGCGACTGTAGGATGTCAAAGGAACCCCAGTGACTAGTAGCTTTCATCCCTTTTAATAGACCAGCTGCACTTAAAATAAGAGAACCATTGCAAACGGAAGTAGTCCACTTCGTTGTTTGATGTATGTTCCGGATCCAGTTCAGCGTTACTTCATCATTCATTGGATTTTTGTAGTTAGGGGGACTACAGCCAGGAACAACAAGAATATCGGCAGAAGTAATGTCAGAAAAGCTATAGTCTGCATGCAAATAGCCCATTTTTGAATCTAGTTTAATCATTCCTTTATCTTTAGCAACAAATTTCACATGACATTGCTGTGTAGCTGCAAACACTTCGTATGGACCAATAGCGTCCAAAGCTGTAATTCCGTCATAAAGTAAAATGGCAATTTCCAATACTATCTCTCCTTTAAGTTTCTTACGGACCGAACCGTCCGGTCCTTAAGAATATCTTATATGCTAATGCATGTAATTTCAACAAAATATTTCTTACATTTTAGTGAAAACCAAGAGGTGTTACACTTTAAACCTCTTGGTTTTTTGATGCGTATTGTTGTAAAAGGTATTTTATTTGTTCGATACTGTGGTTCATATGATCATTATTTAAAGCTAAACGACTAGACATTATAGCACCTTCTAAAGTAGAGAATAAAAAAGATGCTAGAGAATAAGAATTTACATCTTGGCTAAATTCTTTGGAATGAATACCTTCCTCAATAATGGATTGTAGAAAAAGTAGCGTTTCATTATGTGTGTTAGCGGCTAACTCATGTAGTTCTGGGAATCCATCATCACTTTCTATTGCGGTATTTAGTAGTGGACAACCACCATCAACAGGGGGGGTATGAACAGCATCTTGATAAACTTCAAACATAGCAATTATTTTATCTGTCGCTGTAAATTTAGACTTTATTGCTTCAAAATAATGTTGCCAAATAATACTCATAGAATATTTGAAGGAAGCAATAGAAATGTCATTTTTATTTTCAAAACGTCTATAAATAGAACCCTTAGGTAATGCCGTGGCATTCATAATATCTTGAATAGAAGTTTGATCGTAACCTTTTTTATTAAATAATTTAAGAGAAGTTTGGATAATAAGATCGCGTGTTTGATCTTCTTTATTCATTAAAATTCCTCCATTTTGGAAAATAATAGAATCAGTATAGCACAATGTTGAAAGTGAAAAATTAGAGTACAGGAAGATAATAATAGCAAAGGCTATAGATGAGTTAATCGTATTTAAAGCGGGGTGTTTTTTTCAAAAAATGAGGTGAAGAAGATGTCATATTCCCCTAAGGATTAAATAAATATCCTTAATTTTAGTATGAACTTCCACACCTTGCAGAGAGATGATCCATATCAGACATAGTTTGAAAGAGGCTAAATTTAAAGAACAACCTATATTTAATCTTTTATATATTTAATCCGAATCTCTTTAATTCAATGAAAATACCTTCCAATCGTTTTCCCTTTTCTGTTAACGTATATTCCACACGAGGAGGAACCTCTGGAAATACCTTTCGTTCCAGTATCTCATGGTCTTCCAGTACCTTAAGGCGGAGTGAAAGTGTTTTTGGGCTAATTCCATCCATTGATTTTAAAAGGTCACTGAATCGCATCGTTCCTTCAATAAGCAGATCACGAATAATTAAAAAGGTCCATTTAGTCCCAATCACGTCGAGCGTTTTAGCGATAGGGCAAGTCTCACCTGGGGTTCCTTTGGTCAACACGACAGGCTCAATAACACTCATTATACATCCTCCCTAAAATTTTTTTGACTAATTTACCTTATCATATCACAATAGTATATTTTCAGAAACTTTATGAATTAAATATCACTACTTCCTAAAATGAAGTAACTATATATATAATACCAATGAACCTATTATTCCATTCCTATATTGTAGAGGTGATTAAATTTAGTGCGAGAAATCAACGCAAAAAACTACCTTTAGCACGTATTGCTCACTTAATCAGTGCTTTTGCTATCGGCACGATGGGAGTCATCATGTGGATTAAATGATACTTAAAGTGCAACAAGGGTTATTAGTTACTGGCCATATACTATGCGGTTTTTTAAGAGACCACGGAATTGAAGGAGCAAGAAAAGAATGAAAAATATACTTATTATTAACGGTCATCAGAAATATAGTTCGGCAGAAGGAAATTTGAACCAAACATTGATGGACAAGTTGATCAGCTTTTTTAGCGAAAAGAACAACGTAAAAACAACAATTGTTCAAAACGGATATAACATCGAGGAAGAACAGCAAAAATTTATATGGGCTGATATCATCATTTACCAAACGCCTATCTATTGGTTCAGTGTTCCGGGATTATTGAAGACGTATATGGATGAAGTATATGCTTATGGTTTATTTTTTAAAGGCGGCGCTGATCAGTATGGAAAAGGAGGGCTATTGACGGAAAAGAAATATATGTTTTCGACTACCTGGAATGCTCCTGAAAAAGCATTCAACGATTCAAGTCAATTTTTTGAAGGGAACACCCTAGAAGATGCATTAAGTCATTTACATCGGATACAGAAATTTCTCGGAATGAAAACTTTAAAGAGTTTCTCTTGCTATGATGTAGTCAAAAATCCGAAGATTGAAAAGTTTGTATCTGAACTTGATATACACCTGCAAGAGGTATTGAATTTTTAATTCTATCAAGCAAACCCATAGGAGGATAAAAACATGTTAAAGGATAAAAAAATTGTCATTATTGGTGGAAGTTCCGGGATTGGGTTGGAATCAGCGAAACAGCTAATAGCCCAAGGTGCAGAAGTAATCATTGCTAGCCGATCCGAAGATAAATTACGGAATGCAAAAGAGCAATTAGGAGTTAGGGCTATAGCTTATACACTAGATACTACACAAGAACAGCAAGTCCAGTCTTTCTTTGAAAAAGTCGGCCAGTTCGATCATCTTGTAGTAAGCGCAGCAGAAACATCCAGCGGGTCATTTCTCCAAACGAATACAATCCAAGCCCGACAACTGTTTGAAAACAAATTTTGGGGACAATATTATGCAGCGAAATACGGTGCTTCGAAAATTTTACCAAATGGTTCAATCACTTTATTCTCTGGGGTTGTAGCCTACAAGTCTATGGTTGGTTCAGCCATTCTAGGCGCAGTCAATGCGGCTGTTTCGAATCTAGGTCAGACTTTGGCGTTAGAACTTGCCCCTATCCGTGTAAACATTGTTTCACCGGGTATAATTGATACACCTTCCCGTAGTAAAATGCCAGAAGAAGCACGTACTAATTTCTATGCTACTGTTGAAAACAAACTACCAGTAAAACGGATAGGAAAAGCTGAGGATGTTGCACAAAGCGTATTATACTTGCTGCAAAATAGTTTTGTGACTGGGACTGTTCTTCATGTAGAAGGCGGTCACATTATAGCTTAAATCAGCAACTGAAGAAAAAATTACTTGAAAAGTTTACTTGTATTATCAATAAATAAGAATAATCCATTTTGAAGAAAGTGCCATCAAAAATGGATTATTCTCTAGTAGTTCTTTGTCAAATAAATTCCAAATTAGTTAGCGAGTTAAGGGCTAGTATTCTCTTTCTGTTAACTAATTTTGATGGACCGATGAATCTTCATCAAAGTCTAGAACATTCCCTGTTTCTACTAAAGTCTTTGTGTTACTTAAAATCATCCACCAAGCCTTTTCGCTATTCTCATAAGTGGAATCTCCTTCTTTCCACTGGTCATGAATGAGCGTCAATTTCGTGCATGAGCCAATAGGTTCTAAAAAATACGAAATTCGTGACTCGAATGCATGATCATCATCTTTTAAATATGATTTCCCAGGATAGTGAGTAAATCGAAGTACCTGATTGGGCTCATATTCCAAGACATTTCCGTACACATGCAAAGTTTTATCTCCATCTACTCCAGGACCGACATACTCCAAGAGATCGCCCACTTGAAATGTAGATAGAATGACAGACCCATAATAAATTTGTTTTGTACCCTCGGGTGAGATAAGTGCCTTCCAAACCTCCTCTGGTGTACCTGCAATATAAAAATGATACTTCAAATCCTTCATAATTTTATCCCTCCTAAAAAATTTAATTTGTAACATGTACATTATAAAAAAACTCCACTGACAAGTATGGTCAGTGAAGTGAAGTATTTTGATAATGATTGAATAGCTCAAAGCTGATAGTTGCTAATTTTTCTTGTAATAAAGTTGGTTCCAAAATGGTAATAGATTTACCATAAGGGAGAAGAAAGTAAGGTACCAAGCTATGAATAGACTCTTTATCAACTTTAAAAAGAGCTTGATTGTTGTTCCGTTCTATTAAAGCATGATTAAATAACCAATGTTGACATAAATCATCAAGCGCATGTGTGTTGCCTTGGATACGGACAGAAATGAGTTTTTCAAGTTGACTTGCATCAGGTAAAAGGTCTTTTAGAAAGAAAGAACGTGCTGAAAATCCCAAGGGTCTGTCAAATTTTTTATCCGTTTTGGATAATGATTGAATACGGTCGATTCGAAAACTTCGAATTTCTTCACGCAAATGGCAATAGGCGACGGTGTACCACTTACCTTTCCAATAAACAATACCATAAGGATCAATGTGCCGGGATTGTGCTTCAATTTCCCTATCTTTATGATAAACAATAAATAACCTATAACTTTCTGCAACAGCAATTTCTAAATCTTGAAGAATAGATTTCAAAGACGGTTCGACAGTAGGATGTATGACTTCGAACCCTCTTAAATGTCGATTGATATGATTCAATTGTTCTTTGTTTGTATACATTTTCAATTTAGAAATTGCCTCATCTAACGTTTCACTAAAAGGATACCCTGCATCTATTGCAAATTTTGCAGCATGAACAAGCGCTTTCTGCTCATCTAGATTAAAAAACAAAGGGGCTTTTGTAAACTCATTCAGTAAACTGTACCCACCATTATGTCCTGCGTCTGAAATAATGGGTACGCCACTTGCACACAGATCATCGATATAGCGATAAACCGTACGAATACTGATTTCTAATTCCTCTGCTAGCTCCTTAGCAGTCAATTGTTTCCGAGTTTTGAGGAGCCATATTATAGAAAGCATATTAACCATTTTGGACATATATAAGATATTCCTTTCTATCAAAATTAAATCCGTGTAAAAATATTAAAGTTATTGGGACATTTCTACTCTATACTAAAATACTCAGCTGGCTCTATTAATCATCTTCTAATTGTCATCCCGTCATTCATTCCCTACTCACCTTTTAACGAAGACGTGCCTTACCTTTCACTATAACTCATTTTTTAGATAACTATATTAAAAAGGAGTAAAGCTTCAATTTTATTATTAAAATGTCGATGAAATTAAAAGATGTAAAGTATAACTTAAAAGTGACCTTAAACTTCATTTAAAAGCTAACTAATAATTCTGTGGTGATAGGCAGGATTTTTTATACCACTATAGTCAATATTTGACCAATATCTTGGAAACTAGTATGTAATATTTGGTATAATTTCATATAACTATATGTATTAAGGAGTGACAATATGAAAAAACTACTTATAATAACAAGTTATTTAGGATTTTTTCTATTAGGAGGTTTAACCTTTACTTACCTCTCAACAACAGAGGCAGCAAGCAGTATGAAAAAGATCAACGTTTTCCAAGAAACAATTAATTACTATGTTGATAAGGTTGAAAAAAAACCACAAGAGGGTCAATCTGGCTTTATTTATGAAGGAACAACATATGTTCCAATGCGTTTTATTGCTGAATCTTTAGGGGAAAAAGTTACATGGGATGGAAAATCAAAATCCGTTTATATTGGTGATGTTCCAAAATTCATCTCTTTAAAAGATGTAAAACCTATTGGGAGTGATGAAGATCACTTCTTCCATAACCCAAGCTCTATCGTTATTAGTACCGGAGAAAAGTTTGAACAATCTTATCAACTAGGGGGGTATCATGGTGGAGGAGCTGTACAAGATCATACAGTTGAATACTTAGCTAATGGAAATTATAAAGGATTCCAAACTTACCTAGCACCTGTTAAAAAGCTAGTAGCTGGCTCTTTCGGCATAGGTTATATGAAAATTTACGCAGATAATAAATTGATTTATGATAGTGGATCGATAAAAGACAAGGTAATGGTTAATGTTAATTTAGATGGTGCTTCAAAAGTGAAATTTGAAATTGAAGGAAGTGGTCTAGGTATATTAGATCCTAAATTTACTCAATAAGCATAAAATTAAAAGGCGATGACAAGAACGAGTGTCATCGTCTTATTTAATGGGATTAAAGATGAGGTGAAAATTATTTTTAATAACTATATCGACATAATTAGGGTCAATACAGTTTTGTTAATATTTTCACATTTGCGTATAAAATAGTTGGTATATTTATGTTATAATTTCAAACGTTGTAGGTAAGGAAGTAGAAAAAGGGAGAGAAAAGAATATGATGAAAAAGATAATGAAACGTACAAGCGCTGTATTGCTTGGTGCTTCATTGATGCTGACAACAGTTGTTCCTGTGATTCATGCAGAGGAGCAAACACAACCACCACTAGTACCTTCGATTAGTAATTGGGCTATTGGAACATTAAATGAAGGTGAAAAATACGGGATCTATCCAACCGAATGGTATTTTGATGGCTTCCTTCAAGAAATCCCTGTGGACAAGGTCAATGAATTACTAGCTTTAACAGAAAAGAAAATTGCCTCTCTAGGTTTAGCTGAAAATAAAAAGTATAAACCAGTGAGTGTGAAGAATGATAATACACGTGGTGATATTGTAAAACGCCTGTATAATATTGTGGCGCGCTATGATTTACCTGTTGGTACAGATGCTGTTCAATTTATGAAAGAGCATAACATATTACAAGGTTCTCCAAATGGACTTCAATTAGAGAAAAAAGCAACTACGCAACAAGCTGTTTTACTAGCAGTTCGTTTCATTCAGAGTACATATGCACTTGCAGAGCAAGGAGCAAAAGGAGTAGCTTGGGTTGTCGAGGATGAGGATACACTAGTATATTTACTAGGCTCTATTCATCTAGGTACACCTGATTTATATCCATTTAATAAAAAACTAGTGACGGCGTTTGATGAAGCAGATGCGCTGTTAGTCGAGGCCAATATTTTAGATACAGAAGGGCTTCAATATTATACAGAAAAGGCGATGTATGCGGATGGTTCATCCCTGAAAGACGCTATTGCACCGGAAACATATGCGAAGCTTGAGCAAGTCGCTAAGCTTTACGATCTTCCAATGGAGGAACTGACAATGCAAAAGCCATGGATGCTATCTAGCGCATTATCAATGCTTTCAATGGACGATTCCTTTGGAATGACACCACAGGAGATGGCAATGCATGGTATTGATATATACTTTTTATTGAATGCACAGCTACAGCAAAAGCCAGTGATCGAATTAGAAGGAACAAAAGCACAAGTCGACATGTTTGAAGCATTATCACCAGAAGCACAGGAGCAGTCATTGGTCGCTGTGTTGGACAGTATCATTAATCCATCGGAAGAAAATCAACACAAAATCCTTCAAGAGTGGTTTACAAGCTGGAAACAAGGAAACGTTGAAGCTTTCGCAAAAAGTTTCCAAGCGATGGAAGGTGAATCATCAGAGTTCAATGAAATGCTATTTGGTTTACGTGATGAACAAATGGCCAAGAAAATCATGAATGTACTTGAAGAGAAAAAAGGAACTTACTTTGTTGTTGTTGGATCAGGTCACTTCCTAATCGATAAAAATATCCGCTATCATTTGGAGAAAAATGGATACAATGTAAAACCGTTTTATCAATAAAAAACTAACAAGGCAACCCGAGGCTATGAACTTAGCTAAGGTTGCCGTTTTTAGTTGCACCGAAATCTATCGATAGCTATGATTATCTAAAGAGATACTTTTATGTGAAAAAAAACCAAAATATATTCCGTTACTTTCAATTAATGTTCTATCTGCAGATTGAATATATGAAGAAACATAGGGAGGAATTATGCGCATGATTAGGAAATACCAACTCATTTTGTTTGGCTTTGGCTTTTCATATTTAGGGAATTGGGTAAATCTAGTTGCGCTTAATTTATTAGTTTGGCACTTAACAGAGTCGCCTGCAGCTATGGCTAGTATCTTTATTGTGGGGCCGATAGCTCGTATTTTAACAAGCTTTTTTGCAGGTTCTATTATTGATCGAACAAATAAACAAAAATTGATGATCTATAGCGATATCATACGAGGTATATTGATTTTATTATTACCTTTCACGTCGTCTATTTGGCTCATTTATTGTGTGTTATTTTTATCTAATATAGCTAGTAGCTTTTTTGGTCCAAGTAGTACCTACTATATATCGAAATATGTTCCAGACGAAGATAAACAAACTTTTAATGCGATTTTGGGAATGTTTAGCTCTGGTTCATTTTTAATTGGTCCTGCACTCGCTGGGTTTATCATTGCTATTTCAAATGTACAAGTGGCGATTTGGTTTAATGCACTTACATTCTTTGTCTGTGCTTGGGTCATTTATAAACTGCCGAGAGTAGAGGATCATCAGGAAGTCCGTCGTCAGCCAATTACATGGCAGCTGTTAAAAGAGGATTATATTATTGTCCACTCCTTTATAAAAAAAGAGCAAGTGTTTACCAAAGTATTTCTTTACTTTCAAGGGGCTTTAATGATTGCTTTTGCATTAGACTCACAGGAAGCCACATTTATTAAACAGAACTTAGAAGCTTCAGACAGTCTATATGGTGTAATCGTTAGTATCGCAGGGGTAGGTGCTATAATCGGTGGTGCATTGGCTGCTCGCTATGCTAAAAAGTTTTCGACTAGGCAATATATTGTTTATGGTCTACTTTTGACGACGATCAGCTACACGCTATTTTACGCATCTCCAAATGTGACAATGGCAATTATCAGTTTTATTGCATTAGGAATTTGTATGTCATTTTGTAATGCAGGGTACAGTACTTTTTATCAATTAAGTGTACCAACAACTATTATGGGCCGCTTTGGTAGTGTTTCAACAATGGTCATTAGTATCTTACAGATTATTTTTACTTTAGTATTAGGCATGCTAGCAGAATGGTTTTCGCTACAAGAGGTCTGTATTCTATTTGGCGCAATAGCTATAATTTTCTCACTTGTTTTATATGTATTTATGCATTCGAAATCTGCCTATGAGGGTTTAAAAGAAGAGATTGTTTAAATACAGTGTCAGCCAATAATGAAACAAATCCATTGATAAGTAAACATGTACTTTGAAAAATCCATTATTTGAAGTGAGATGCACTGAGTAGAATAGGTGCTTTTCTTAGTAGAAGTTAGCGTACATATAATCATAAAAACAACCCAAACTATGTTTAAGTCAAAGTTTGGGGAGGTTAACATGGCTAATACAAGACATCGAAAAACTGATGATAGAACCAATAATGTAGAGCGCATTCGTGATATCGTTAAAAATACGGAAGAGAAAATTCATGAAGCAGAAATGAGTATGGAATTTGTAGATCCTCTGCAAAGTAAGCTGCTTAAAGAAAAAAATAAGCGACGTAAACAGTCAATTGAAGCGTTAAATGAGGAAATGAAGGATGAAATAGCAGCACGAAAAAAAGGGGAAGTTTAATAAGAAGTAACCAGAAGAGCCCGAAAATTTCCTGAAGTAATGATGCAGAGATGGTATGCCTACAGGTTAAAAACAGATGGTTTAGATGTCCAATAATGGGCCTCTATCATGCCATCTGTTTTTATTATGGGGTTTTTAATAAGTAATTACATAAGCAACGAAGTTCTAAAAAAAGATGAACCTTTTCTAATAGTCATTTGTTTATAAAGTAGAACAGTCAGAAAGGAGTGACTTAGATTGACAGAACGAGAATTATTCGTTTCATACAACAAGGATGTGTACCGTACCTGTTATTACATGCTACGAAACGCACAAGATGCAGAAGACCTTTGCCATGATGTATTTATCACCGTTTTTCGACAGGATTGGAGAAGTGTTGAACATACGCGAGCTTGGATTATGCGAATAGCGATGAATCAGTGCTTAAATTTGCTTAAAAGAAAGCAGGCTCAGTTGAAAAAACAAAGTCAGGTTCAATTGCTGCATGAGCAATCTACGACATTGGTTAAGTCCGTAGACACCATCGTATTGGAGAAGGCAGCGGGGGAGGAATGGGAGGAACTACTTGGACAGCTACCAGAAAAGCTAATGGCCGTTGTCACTCTGCGCTATATTGGTGAGCTATCATTAGCGGAAATTGCTGAATCTCTTAAAATCCCTGTGGGCACAGTGAAGTCGAGACTTCACAAGGCATTGAAAATCATGCGCAAAAAATTGGAACAAAATCAAAACTTATGGTTGAAGGGGGAGAATCAATTTGGAACGCATTGAAAAGAAACTTAAAAATGAAATGAAGGCAGACAATAACATGTCGTATCCTGATTTTGATCAAATGTGGAGTAGTATCCAAAAGGACGAGCTAAAGATTGCAGATGTACCAATCGAACTTCGACCTCGTAAAAGAAAGAGATTTGCTTTGGTAGCGGGATTATCTGTAGCTCTAATGGCTACACCTGTTTATGCAGCACTGAATTACGACTGGTCCAATATTCTTACTTATAGGGCTGGTATTCAGTCTGCATTAGCACAAGGCTTAGGCCAGACGATTGAGCAATCTGTTAAGAAGGATGGGTTTACATTAACTGTACACACGGCGTTTATAGATGATAATAGAACCTTCCTGCTATATAGTTTAAAACCTGAAGTATCTTGGGATGGAGAGGATATAGGCTTTGAATTAACCGGACTTAAAGATGCGAAGGGTAACTTTATTGAAGGGAGTTATACACATTCTTGGAATGAGGAGCTTGGTGTCTTCCAGGGATATTTTGAAACGGATTGGGTTGTAGAAGGCCAGATGGCAGATGTGGAGTTTACGATGGAGAATATTCAGTTCATCAGCAATGAGAAACATTCTATCAGCTATAATCCAAATGACTTGACTACGCAAGTTTTCCCAATTCAAAAGGATGGGGTTGACACCGTGACTATCCAATCTTTTGAACAAGATAAGGGTAAAGTATTGCTTAAATCAGCAGTTACGCTTACAGATTTAAAAGTTCGAAATACAGGGATATTCATTGAGGCGATTAATGACAGAAAAAATTCTATTGAGAATGGGAAAAGATCTTTCTTGGGAAATCAAGGAGCAAAGGGTGAATATTTTAGTCAGCAACTATTCGAGTCTGATGCCTTACACCAAGAAGGGACTAAATTCCAAATTTCTTATAATCGCGTACTAGAAACAAAAGAGAGTGATTGGAGTATAAAACTAAATCTAGCTAAAAAACAATTGGAAAATGCGTCATTTAAGCAAGTACTAGATATCCCAATTGACAATGTGCCTGGTGGGACTAAAATCCATGAAATGACGGTTACACCGACCCAAGTTCGGTTGATTCTTACTCAAGAAAAATACGAGACTTTTCCATATAGTGATTATCAACTGGATGTGGGCGGAACTTTATTGACTGGTAATATATCGGGTATAGATGGAAATCCTAATGAAACAGAGCTTCGCTTTGAAATGAAAGGACTAGATGCAGCTTCTCTGGAAAATCAACCTATAACATTTGTTGCTAAGCACCGTGTTGAAGGTATATATGGAGACGACAATTCAACCCGTTTAACGAACATATCAGCAAAGCCTCAAAGTGTAACATCTAATATTGCAGGGTATCCGATCTCATGGACTTATTACATGAAGGACAATAACCTTTATGTGGAATCATTAAGCGCTAATCCAGAATTTGCTGGAGTCAATCAAACCTATTATTTAGATGATAAAGAAAAAATCGATGGAACGCCTGAATTTATGGGTATGCTTGATAATAATAAAAGAATGGATGTTTATGAGAATTTTGACAAGAAGGAGCTTGACATTCTCGTTTATAATTATTTAATTAACAAGCCAAATGATGAGTTACGTGTGCCACTTACATCTGTAAAACAATAAACACAAAAAATGTAATAATATCATCCCATCTATTTGTATTCATCAATTTTCAAATAGATGGGGTTTTTGTTTTCCTGGTAATAATAACATTGCTTAACATACTAAAGAAATTTATAATATAGTTTAGTTAACTTAAATAAAATATTGTACAGGAGAATGGTTTCATGACATCTAACGAAAAAGCACAAAAGCCCTTTGCCTATAAACTTGGAGTAGGCATTATTATCTTTTCTCTTTCACTATGGCTAATCCCAATCATTACACCATTTACACCCATACCTACGAAATTAAAAGCAGGAATTATACCAGGGAGTATTATTATAGCTGAAATCTTATTTTGGCTAGGAGCTTTACTTGTTGGGAAAGAAGTAGCTAACAAGTTTAAAAGCTATCTTAATCCTAATAAATGGCGAGAAAAAGGTGACACTCAAAAAAATGAAGACTAATAATGTAGTGGAGCAAATTAATCAAACCATTGAAGATATTTGGATCATTCTTGAGAAAATGGAAAGAAACTATACTAATTTCTCCTTAAATAATCAGCAATATGTCCTTTTGACATTTGTGATTCGCCATCCTTCCTCTTCACCTTCGGAATTAGCTGAAAAAATGGCTATTACAAAAAGTGCAGTGAGCCAGCAGATCGCAAAGCTTGAAAAGGATGGCTATATAATAAAAAGGCAGGATGTAGAAGATAAACGTGGTTTTTCTATTGAATTAGGTGAGAAAGGATTGCTTTATAAACAGGAAGTTGAAGCGTTTAATCAACAGATTACTGAAAAATATCAAGCCAATTTAACACCTGAGGAGTTAGCGAATATGTTAGGTACATTACAAAAGTTAAAAAAAATATTTTTTTGATTTCACGAAATAGTTTGACATTTAATTTGTTTTGTCTTATAGTATCCCTTAATAAAAAAGGAGGGAGTACATATGGCAATTATTTTTATCCAATCATATACATCAAAACATCATCATAGTCATTAGTCTTGCTATCTTTATTAATTTATTAATATTGAATAGAAAGACTATTTCTTATGTAATCGTATAACTAAAGCTGATTTGGAGCTTTATCGTATACGGTTTTTTTATTTGCCAAAAAATGAGGAGGCAATGGTGATGAAAAAAATGGACTACCAAAATGTTCGCGGAACACAAGACTATTTACCAGAGCAGGAGGTCACTCGTCGTGCTATTCGGCGTACTTTAGAAGATACGTTTATGGCTTATGGCTGCAAGCCGTTAGAGACACCTATTCTTAACTATACAGAACTGATGGCTTCAAAATATGCTGGTGGTGCAGAGATTCTACAGGAAATGTACACATTAACGGATAGAGGTGAGCGTGATTTAGCTTTACGCTATGATTTAACGATTCCGTTTGCAAAGGTTGTAGCGATGAACCCTGCTATTTCAATGCCATTTAAACGATATGAGATTGGTAAAGTGTTTCGAGACGGCCCCATCAAGGCAGGGCGTTTTCGAGAATTTACACAATGTGATGTAGATATTGTTGGGGTAGCCTCACAGGCTGCTGAGGCGGAGCTAATGATGATGGCGATAGATGCATTTGATAAACTTAATCTGCAAATTAATATCCAATATAATAATCGCAAACTTTTAGTTGGTTTACTGCAATTATTTGAGGTGGAGCAGGAGCAAATGAATCGAGTCATATTAATTTTAGACAAGATGGAAAAAATAGACCAAAAAACAATGCTAACAGAATTACAGGAATTAGGAATTTCTTCTAACAGTATCAATAAGATTAAGCAATTTCTAGAGGAGCGTACTCAAATAAATATGGCATATTTTAATGAGTACGCGAACGAAAATATGTTGTTACAACAAGGTTTACAGGAATTAATGGAGCTAACAGCTTATTTAAACACACTTGAGTTAAGTGAACAATGTATATTCAATCCGTTTTTAGCGCGGGGGCTTGAGATTTATACAGGGACCATTTATGAAATCTTTTTAGCCGATGAAATCATTCGTTCAAGTATTGGGAGTGGAGGGCGCTATGATCAGGCGATTGGTGGCCTCTTGGGGTCGGAGCAATCCTATGCCACTGTGGGGATCTCTTTTGGTTTAGATGTCATATATACAGCTTTGGAGCTTTCAGGGAAAATAGAGCGAAACACGCCGATTGCAGATATTTATATTATTCCCATTGGAACGGAAAAGGCAGCGTTAAAGCTGGCAGCAGAATTGCGCCGAAAAGAATATAAGGTAGAAGTTGAGCTAAGTGGGAAGAAAGTGAAAAAGGCAATGGAAAAAGCTAATCGTGAAAATACACAAAAGGTCATAGTATTAGGAGAAGATGAGGTCACTCATAATATGTATAAAATAAAAGAAATGCAAAGCGGTAAGGAAGAACTCGTTGCATTTGAATTTTAAGCGTAAGGGCATGTAGTCATTCATTTGGCTATATGCTTTTTTAGGTAGTAATTAAAAGGGAATTTTTACTTGCAAATTAATGCCGATTTGTATATATTGTATATAAAGTATATATACAATATTTCCGCGAAGAGGTATTTGCATGCAAATTATTATTTCAAACAGTTCAAAAGAACCCATTTATGAACAGATATATGCACAGATCAAAAAACTAATTTTGACAGGTGAATTACAAGAGGGGCAGTCATTGCCTTCCATGCGTCAACTAGCAAAGGATTTAGAGATTAGTGTCATTACAACGAAAAGGGCATATGAAGAGCTTGAAAAAAATGGATTTATTTATTCTATTGTTGGGAAAGGATCATTTATCTCTGAACAAAATTCAGAAATGATGAAGGAAAGAAAAATGAAGGCCATTGAGGAAAAACTGTTGGTGGCGATTCAAAATGCGAAGGAAATGGATATTAGTTTAGCAGAGTTAAAGGCTATGCTTACTTTATTGTATACGGAGGATGAATAAATGGAAAATGTTATTGAATTACAGCATATACAAAAGTCATTTAATAGTTTTCAAATAAGGGATCTTTCAATCAATGTTAAAAAAGGATTTGTCACAGGGTTTATTGGAGGAAATGGTGCAGGAAAATCGACGACGATTAAAATGATTATGAATTTATTGCAGCAGGATAGTGGAACTATTTCTATTTTCGGTAAAAGCTATAAGAAGCATGAAAAAGAAATAAAAGAACGTATCGGTTTTGTCTATGATGAGAATATCTTTTATGAAAATATCACGCTAAAGGATATGAAAAGGATCATTAAACCAGCCTATAAAAGATGGGACGACAAGAAATTTCAGCATTATGTTGAACAGTTTGAACTTCCCTTGAACAAAAATATGAAGACATTCTCAAAAGGGATGAAGATGAAGGCATCATTAGCTATTGCTTTAGCACATCACGCTGAATTAATCATAATGGATGAGCCAACGTCAGGACTTGACCCTATTTTCCGCAGAGAGTTACTCAATATTTTACATGAGTTAATGCAAGATGAGGACAAAACTATATTTTTCTCCACACATATTACTACAGATTTAGATCGTATTGCAGATTATATTACCTTTATTCATAATGGCGAGCATATCTTCACCAAGGAGTTTTATAAAATTGAAGAGGAGTATGCCATTGTTAAAGGAACACTGGATTTATTAGATCGTGAAACAGAGCAGGAATTCGTCGCTCTTCGTAAAACAAACAGAGGCTTTGAAGCATTAACGGCTAATAAACATCGGGTAGCCACTGTATTTGGCGATACGGTTGTTGTTGAAAAGCCTACGCTTGAAGACATTATGTATTATACAAAGAAAGGGTGGTAAGGATATGTTGAACCTTATTCTAAAAGATATTTTAATTCAAAAAAACATCCTAATAATCTACATAGCAACTATTATTCTTTATTTAATGGTTAATGTTTCGTCGGTATTTATAGTTTTTATATATAGTATCGTATTTGTTTTAAGTGCATTTTCTAATGATGAAAAAGATAATGCTAATATTTTACTCAATTCATTACCTTATACAAGAAAAGAAATTGTTAGTTCGAAATATATTGGAACGTTAATTTTTACAGGGTTCTTTATGTTCTATACGTATTTGTTCGACTTTCTTTTAAATGGGAAAGAGGTAGCTGTATTATGGAAAGAAATATTGCTGATTATGGGCCTCGTTATGATTGTAATTTCCTTTATTCTACCGATTTCCTATAAATTCAAAACAAAGTACTTAACTATTTTTATGATGGTTTTGTTTGCCATTTATTTGGTGGTGGTTAAATCCTTTTTCCCTAATTTTAACAATCTAGTAAAAACAGTTGTACAAAATTTCATGACTGTACAGGAACTACAACTATACCTTATGATCTCATTACTGATTGTTCTATTATATATAGGCTCATGGATGCTCTCCATCCGTATTTATGAGCGAAAGGCTTTTTAAAGGAAAGCGGCTGGGCCCATACAATGTGGGGCTCAAGCCGTTTTTGACTTTACTGTTCAGGTTTGAAGGCGAGCTTCCATACCACGATATTGATAAAGAAAAGCACAATAAAATAAACCGTAGATCCGAGAGCCACTTGACTAGCAATTAAATAGTGTAGACCTGCTAGCATAGCTACGGGGATGAGTAACAAAAAAGTTTTCCACCCTTGAACATCTCCCATTTCGTCATATGGTTTGGTAAAGGGTATTTTGTTGTTCATCGTGAAGAAGCAGAGGATGGTATACAGCAAACTTGTGACTAAAACCACCAGTAAATCTGGGAGTATTCGAATACCGTAAATATAGCTAAACACAATACTTAATACCAAAAACAATGGCACATACAATTTGATTAAAAATGCCTTTAAACTGCCCTTTTGTAAATTCGTATAATCTTTTAATGGGAGTATTTTATAAATCCAAGCAGCTTTATATTTAGCAGAATGGCCAAGCAAAAGTACAGCGGATGGAATAATCGTCATACTAAAATAAATATTTAAGTAACCCATACTTGTAGAATAATCAATTTCTTCCGACCTACTAAAAGTAAATATAAAAATAAATGGAATAATAAATGAAAAACCTAAAGAAGGATAAACTTTTAGCTTAAACTCTCGCTCTTGTTTCATCATAAGGGATGCGAAACGATAGAAGGCTCTCTCTTCATGCGTTCTACATACTAATGCTAATAAAAATGACTTCAGTCGATTGTTCTTCTCTTTTTTTGATTTACTTGTACTTAACAGTTTTTGAAGGTTACGCTCAAAGGTTGGAATGAGCCTGATGTATAAGCCAATCGAAAGGATCGGTATGATGACTGCAAAGATGCTGTATATCAGTGTTAATAAGGAAGTATCTCCATTTAGCGTTAATTCAAAGGGTGCGGCGAACCACATCGGTATTAGGAAGAGACTCCACCAATGAAATGACAATGTCATATCCAAATTAACGAATTCAAAGGATCGAATAAGAACCTGATAACCAATCATCAGCATCAATGACAAAGCTATTTGGACATAATTGATCATATCCTTAAGCTTTTCACCATCAAAGAAGCGTAAAATGGCAATATATAAAATGGCTGTGAATGCTACAATAAATAAATTAATGAATATTATCTCTAGACCTGCCAAAATAAAAAACACAATTCCTTGCGTAAACAGGCTAACTATTAAAGGAATACCTGTTAAGGCAATTGTTAAATAGGATAAATAAATAAAAATATGCATGAACTTTGCAGCATTAATGGTTTTAGCGGAAATAGGCTTAGTGGAAAGTATACTTTTATCTCGTACATCTAAGAGCACAGAAGAAAAGTCAGCAATCAATGACGTCATAATTAAAAATATGATCATGGCAAACGCAATACTCATTTGAAAAAGAAAGTTTTGCCCAAACCCCATTAGCGGGATGAGTATAAGGCCGAATAAAACATAAATCCAGAGTGATTTAATATAGCCATATTTCTGATCGTCTTTCTTTTTGTTCTGATTAAATAGAGTTGGTACTTTACGTTCATCCATCGTCAATTTTATATGGAGGATTTTTCGCATCATGTCATAATCAATGCCTATCTTTACAAAAAGCCATCGGAATAGGTCAAGCAATTGGAGCGTTTTGAAATCTGTCATGAGTGTACTCCTCGAACGATCGACACAAATTTCTCGCCAATCTCCTGATGTTCATGGAATCCTGTTAATTGATTAAAAATCCTTTCCAACGTTCCTTCAGTGTTATCTTCTTGTAACTGGGCAAATGTTCCGTCCGCTGCGATTTTGCCATCATACAGCAGGATAATACGACTACTGATTTTTTCAACTACATCCATAATATGAGATGAATAGAATATTGTTTTTCCATTGGCTGCAAGCTGCGTTAAAATCTCTTTAAAAATCATGACACTGTTTGCGTCTAAGCCATTGATTGGTTCATCTAAAAATAGTAGGTCTGGATTATGTATGAGACTTGCAATGATTAGTAGCTTTTGTCGCATGCCTTTTGAATAGGAAGAAATTCTAGAATGGTATGCTGCACCAACCCCAAACAACTCCATGAGTGATTTGGATTTGCTAGCTGCTTCCTCTAGCTCAAGTCCATACAACTGCCCGATAAACGTTAAATATTCATAGCCTGTTAGGTTGTCGTATACATCAGCGATTTCAGGAACGTATCCGATTTTCTGCTTATAGTCTATTTGATTTTGCCCAATATTCTCCCCAAAGAGCTTAATTTCTCCACCATAGTCACCTTCAAGTCCTAAAATGATTTTAACAGTCGTGCTTTTGCCGGCACCATTTGGACCAATATAGCCGATGATTTCCCCTCTAGAGGCATGGAGGTCAATTCCCTTTAAAATTTCCTTGTTTCCATAACTCTTTGTTAAATTTGTAATCGTTAAAATTTCTTCCATTTCATCGCACCTTCCTAAATTATAGAAAAAATAACCATAAATACACTATAACATACAAAAAGAGAGAATATTCCTTTCGGTAAAATGAAACCAGTTCATTTCCAGTTTTGTCTAACATTAAAGAAGGGAGGATTTTATTATGACATCTAATGAGAAAGAAAAATTGCTTTATGAAGTAATGGAGCAACATGGACAATACCCATTCAGTGAATTCAAGAAGCTACCCAACAAAAGTGATGGGTAGCTTCTAGTAGTTTCTTTTATATATAATGGTTGGCTATTTAGCGAGCTCGACGACAGAATCGTAAAAAATATTAGTTGCTACAATGATATCCTCATCGGAACTATATTCTAAGGGGTTATGGCTAATGCCGTCTTTTGAACGGACGAACAACATCCCAATTGGAGCTATTTCAGCAATATTCATTGCATCATGCCCAGCACCGCTTATAAGGGAATATGGACGTATCCCTTGTTTTTCAATACTTGTTGCAAGTTGCTGTTGTAGTTTCTCATCAGTTTTTGCAGGCTTAATGCGCTGTAATATTTTTGAAGCCAATGTGACATTTCTTCGCTCTGCAATTTGTTGAAGTTGTTGTAATATCGCCGCCTCTAGCGTACTCACTTTTTGTTCGTCAATATCTCGTAAATCTATAGAGAAAGTGACTTTGCCTGGGATGACGTTTGTTCCATTTGGGGATACAGTAAGCTTGCCGACAGTTGCCACGGCATCTGTTGTGTCATTTAATAGACGTTCAATGGCTAAAATCATCTCGCTTGCCGCAGTTAGAGCATCCTGCCGAATAGGCATAGGTGTTGCACCAGCATGTTCACTGACGCCAGTGACAGATATTTCTAACCATACAGGAGCCGCTATGCCTGTCACGACACCGACAGGCAAATTTTCATTTTCTAGTACTTTGCCTTGCTCAATATGCATTTCTAAATAAGCTATGATGTCATTACGTTGTGCATTTACTAAAGGATAAGGTGACAGTTGGAATTCCTTCATGGCATCTTCAATGGAAATGCCAGCTTCGTCTGTGTGCTGTAATTGCTCCTCGGTTAAAAGACCAGCCATTGCACTGCTACCAAGTAACCCAAAGCCAAATCTCGTGCCTTCTTCATCCTTAAAAGCGACAACTTGTATTTTTTTAGAGGGAAGCACCTGTTGCTCGTGCATCGTGTTCACCACTTCAATTGCGGCTAGCACACCTAACGCACCATCATATTTTCCGCCCTCTGGAACTGTATCGATGTGAGAACCTAGCATAATGGTTTCTTTACCTTCCCCATAGGTACCAATAAGATTCCCAACAGCATCGACCGTTACGCTCATGCCTGCTTGTTTCATGTAAGTCCTCACTAACTCAATGGCCTGCTTTTCTTCTGATGTGAAGGAGAAGCGATTTATACCACCTGTTGCTCCATTGCAACCGATTTGGCTTAGGTTTTGAAGATTTTGTAAGATTCTACCTCCATTAATCATGACAATCACTCCTTCATTTGAAATTGGAAGTGGCATTGTCCTTTTCACAAGACAAACCGATCATGTACCACCTTTAAATTTTTATTGTACCTTTTTGGCATTGGAGGAGTCGATTACTTTGCTATATAAAATGCTATATTTCCCCATTTCATCATCCGCCCATTGTTGACCTAATGGACAATGAGATAAATAAAATTACACCAGGGCTGTAATTGATAGGAATGACAATATTGAAATATGATAGAAAGAAGAACAACCACTGTAATCGGAAATTACATAATGCGTGGACCTTTTTGGTACGCTAGGGTTATGTAAGAATGAAACAAGGGGGTAAGGAAGTGTTTAATGATTTTAAGATATTGGATGATCGTCCTGTTTACGTGCAATTGAAGGATTATGTTCATGACATGATTGTTAAGGGACATCTGTTGGAGCATCAAAAGCTTCCATCTACCCGTGAACTTAGTAAGTTATTAGCCATTAGCAGAAATACAGTTTTAAGTGCATATGCCGAGCTAGAACAGGATGGCATCATCTATGCAGTGAAGGGAAAAGGGAATTTTGTAGGAAAGGTTACTACATTGAAAACGTCGACGATCGAATTTGACTGGAAGAATAGGCTTAATACAGCAACTTTGTTAGCAGATGAAATCGATTTAATACGGCAAGATATACAGTGGCAAAAAGGAATGATTTCTTTCACTAGTATTGCCCCGGAAGAAAAGCTTTTTGATGTTGAAAATTTCAAAAGGGCGTTTCTTACACGGATGTCCCTTGAGGGCGACATCGTCTTGAACTATGGCTATGCAAAAGGTTATAAACCTTTAATTGATTATCTACTTGGTTATATGGAAATGAAGGGTGTAGATATTTCTAATAAAGATATTTTAATAACAAATGGCTTTACGGAAGGGCTAGATATTTTATTATCCTCAATAGCCAAAAAATCTGGGCGTGTTTTATGTGAAAACCCTACGCATCATGCGGCATTGAAGCTTTTTCGTTTACATGGGCTAGATATACACGGCATTGATATGAAGGATGATGGCATTGATATGGAGAAGGTGGAGAAAAGCATAGCAGAAAAGGATTTTGATTTTGCTTATCTTGTTCCTTCTTATCATAATCCAACTGGTATCGTCACCTCCTCTGAAAAAAGAGATGCTATCATTCAGCTATTTTCAACCTATCAAATTCCTATTGTAGAGGATGGCTTTAATGAGGAATTAAGATACTCTAGCTCTCATCTAGCACCGCTTATTGCTTTTAGTGGATCAGGAAATAATATTGTGTATATCGGCAGCTTTTCTAAAATCCTTTTTCCAGGACTACGAGTTGGTTGGATTTTAGCCGATAAGGAGTTAATCAATTATTTAGAAAGCATGAAAAGAGCTCGAACGATTCATACATCTACCCTGGATCAAGCGGTGTTGTATCAATATTTGCAGGATGGCTATTTTGAAAAATATTTAAAAAAGGCAAGGTCTGTCTATAAGAAAAAATATGAACTTGCTCGTCAAACCTGTATGCAATACATTCCATTTAGCAGAATCAGAGGAAATGGAGGACTCCATCTTTTTATTGAACTAGAAGAGGGTATTGATGCTCGAAGGCTATTGGAAAAATGTTATGACAAAGGTGTGGTGTTTTATCCAGGAGATGTTTTTTACACAAATGGGCTCGGTAGAAACACATTTCGCCTAGGATTTTCGCGGTTATCAGAAGAGGATATTGTCCGTGGTATTCAAATCATTGGTGACACATTGAAAAATGATAGGAGGGGTTGAGAAAATGAAAGTTGGCGTAATTATGGGTGGTACTTCCTCTGAAAAGCAGGTTTCCATCATGACAGGTAAGGAAATGGTCACTCAATTAGATAAGCAAAAATACGAAGTTGCTGCCATTATATTAGATGACAACAAAGAGGTAATTGACAAGGTGCGTGAAATTGATGTGGCTTTGTTAGCACTTCATGGTAAGTTTGGGGAGGATGGTACGATTCAGGGAGTGCTAGAAACATTGGGTATTCCTTATACGGGAAGCGGTCTTCTAGCAAGTGGTTTGTGCATGGATAAAAATATGGCCAAAAAAATACTTCGATATGAAGGTGTCGCAACACCAGACTGGATACATCTCATAAAAGGGGAGGAGCTGCCCCTACAGGATATAGAGCTTATTGGTTATCCGCTTGTTGTCAAACCCAATGCTGGTGGCTCTAGTGTAGGTGTAAAAATTATCCATGATCGGAGTGCCTTATTGACTGCTGTTGCAGAGATATTTAAGTGGGATAACGAAATCATTATTGAACAATATTTGATTGGTGACGAAATTACATGCCCAATCCTCAACGACAAGCTATTGCCAGTCCTTTCGATCAAACATACGGCAGTATTTTTTGACTACCAGGCGAAATATGATGATGCTTCGACAATAGAGGAGCCAGTGGAACTCCCACTTGCGATTCATGATCGTGTGGCAAAAGCTGCGATGACCAGCTATAAGTCTTTAAAATGTAATGTGTATGCTAGAGTAGATATGCTAATTAAGGAGGGCGTTCCTTATGTATTGGAGGTTAATACATTACCTGGCATGACCCAAAATAGCCTCCTACCAAAAAGTGCTCTTGCTGCTGGAATCAGCTATTCGGCGCTATTGGATAGCATTATTGAAAGCTCCATACAGATTGATAGAAATAAGTAAAATAGAAAAAACACCTTTTTGTTGTTACTAACAAAAGGTGTTTTTGACTGTCTTAAGATTTTGCTAGTTCAATAAATCCTTCTCCGAAAACGTCCCTTACATCATGAATCGCAATAAAGGCGTCCTTGTCGACTTCTTTAACAATTTTTTTAAGCTTTACCACTTCTTGCTTACTAATAACGATATACAGAATTTCTTTTTGTTCCTTTGTATAATAGCCATGACCTGCAAGAACAGTAACGCCACGATTCATATAAGCAGTCACCTGTCCAGCAATGTCTTCTGGTTTTTTAGAGATGATCGTAACTGCTTTTTTAGGATTTACCCCTTCGATAACGAATTCCATCACCTTTGTACCAACATATAGCATGACAATCGTTAACATTAACGCCTCTGCACCGATGATAAAATAAGATGAAAAAGCAACGATTAAATCAAAGAATAAAAGTCCATAGCTAATACTCCAGCCGAGGTATTTGTTGGTGATTCTAGCTAAAATTGTAGAACCTGCAGTTGTACCACCAACTCTTATTATCAAGCCAATACCCACCCCAGCAAATACTCCACCAAAAATCGTATTAACGATAATTTCATTAGAGGAAATAGACCAAGATTCCGTTAAATGTAAGAATAAAGAATGGAAAGAGACCGCAATGATTGTATAGATTGTTGTTTGTCTATTTAGAAATTTATAACCAACTAGCAGTAAGGCCGCATTCATAATAAAGCTGACTATACTCGGAGACCACCCGAAAAGATAATAGGCAATAATCGTTAAGCCCGTTACGCCACCTTCACCCAAATCATTCGGAATAACAAATAAGTTAACTGCCAGGGCAAAAAGCAGTGATCCAAGCATAATTATTAAAATATCCATTACGTATTTTTTCATTCACATAACACCACCATATCAAATTAGATTTTTTCTTAAATCCATACTATATCAGGTTTTCACCAAATGATATACTTTTTGTAATGTTTATTTATCATATGTCGACCTTTTTTTGTATATTTTTAGACTGGAAGACCTTGACTAATTAGAAAAAATATTTATAATAGTCATAACACTTTTAGGGAGGATTATTAAAAAATGACATATTTAATGAGACTACATTGTACCGTTTTGAGCCAATAACTGAATAGGGTCAAAAACTCTGTTTGTGAAGCCAGAGTATACGGGATAGTCTGTCCTTTTTTAATCATCTTCATCGCATAAGAAAGGGAGTTTACGCCATCATTTAGTGAGGCTTACTCTTATCATATATCTTTGTTACTGGGATCACAGGCAAATTGTCTGTGATTTTTTGATTTATCCAATCAGGAGGAATATATAATGCATATGCTACTATTCTTTTGATACGAGCTTTTACTAGAAGCTTGTATCGATACCATAGCTATCGATACGAAATGATTCAATTTCGGGAGGTAGTAATATGGAAAAAGTTTGCTTTGAATTAGATCACGTAATTGTGAATTATTTAGATAAAGAGATTTTAAACATTGAAAAATTGACCATTCACCAATTTGATCGGATCGGTATCGTTGGGAAAAATGGCGCTGGAAAAAGTACATTAATGAAATTACTTGCTAGCAAGATTCAGCCGACAAGTGGGATGGTAAATAGTCATGTTCATTTCGGATATTTTGAACAATTGGAAGCACCAACGTCAGTAGAGGCAGAGGAGAAGTTGTTAGGGAAATTAGCTATTCCTTCATATTCTGAAGGACTAAGTGGTGGCGAGCAAACGAGATTGAAGTTAGCTCAATTATTTTCTTTTTATGAGGAAGCACTGCTCATTGATGAGCCAACAACACATTTAGATCAAGAGGGTATTACTTTTTTAATGGATGAATTACGTTATTATTATGGCGCGCTTGTACTAATTAGCCATGATCGTGCTGTACTAGATGAATTGGTCACAACGATCTGGGAGGTTGATGGGGGCAGAGTAAACATTTATTCCGGAAATTATAGTAATTATGCTCAGCAAAAGCATGTAGAGCGAGATCAACAGAATCAGGCACATGACTTATACCTAAAAGAAAAAAGTCGTCTTGAAAAAGCTGTCGATGATAAAATGAAAAAAGCTGAAAAAATTACCCAAGCAGGTAGCATGTCAAAAAGAGAAGCAAATGCAAAACCAAATCGCATGTTTATGACTAAGTCCAAAGGTACGAGTCAAAAAAGCGTACAACGGGCAGCTAAAGCGATAGAACATCGAATAGAGAAGCTTCAGAAAGTAGATGCGGTACAGGTAGACAGAAAAATAATTTTCCGACAATCGAAAGCTTTGGAACTACACAATAAATTTCCGATTATGGCAAATCAATTCACTTTACACGTTCCAGGCAAAGTATTATTAGATGAAGTAAATTTCCAAATACCATTGGGTAAAAAAATTGCGCTGACAGGTAGTAACGGTTGTGGGAAAAGTACATTACTACGACATATTGCAAATAATGAGGATGGGTTGACTATTTCCCCTAAGGCTAAAATAGGCTATTTTCATCAAATGAGCTATCAATTTAAAAGTGAGGAAACGGTCCTCCAATTTTTAAAAAATCGCTCTGATTACGATGAAGGCTTTTTACGAAGTGTTTTAAGTTCCATGCAATTTGTAGGAACGGATATACAAAAGGGTGTGAAGTCATTAAGCGGTGGTGAAGCGATACGCCTTGAGCTTTGTTATCTGTTTTTGGGGAACTATAATATACTGTTATTGGATGAGCCAACTAACTTCTTAGATATTCAAGCATTAGAAGCGTTAGAGCAATTTATAACGGCTTATGAGGGTACGATAATCTTTGTGTCACATGATAAAAATTTTATTGAAAATGTAGCAGACATACAGTTTACTATTGAAAATAAAAAGATATTTTAAATTTAAAGGTGCGATTCTACGATAAAGAGAATCGCATTTTTTTTATTAAATTTTTATTATAAAAAAGGTAAATGGGGAAATTTGGAGAATGTCTAGATAAACACTATAAAAAGGATGATGATCGATGATGAATACGGATGTGACGACTAAATTAAAAATCAAACAGCCAGCCCATAAAGTTTTTGAAGCCATTATTTCTCCTTCTGAAATCGGGCATTATTGGTTCTCTAGCAGCTCTGAAAGATGGGTGGAGGGTAAAAGGATTACATTGAGGTACGAGGAGTATAGCGCAGAGGGAATTATCTCCGTACTTGAAATAGAGACCAACAAAAAAATTGTATTTTCTTGGGGTGAGGAACATGGTGAAGTGACAATTGTTACCATCGCACTTGAAGAATATCAGGGACAGACAATCATTGAGGTAGTGGAGTCAGGACTGAGCGCACATGATCCGGAAATTGTGAAGAAAATGATGGGTCAAAAAGAAGGGTGGATCTATACATTAACTTGTCTCAAAGGATACTTAGAAAATGGCATAAACAATTTAAGAGCTTCATTAATTCATTAGTGTATTTAGATGACCATAAACTTTATTAAATGTTGCTGCCACTATAGGGGGGACAAGTCTAGTTATAAAGGTCTTTGGAGACGGGTAGAATTAAGCGCTTATCCTGTACTTGATCAGTATCATTTTGATTATTGGGTACCTGAAAGACAAATTATTTCTACTGAATATGTATGTGCTGGAAGTGGGGTTGCAGGAAAACCAGTGGGAGTATCTTATACAAAAACGTATAGATACTTATAAACAGAATTGATAGGTGATTTTTTGGATAAAAAAATTTTTTCAAGTTGTATAATTTTTATTGCTGTTATTGCGTTATTTAGTCCGACAATTATTTCTACGTTAATGCTACAACAAAATACAATACTTAATACTCATTATTACATTCAGTACATTGCTAATTTGTTGAGTTTCCATCTAAGTTTATTCTTTTTGGCTTCATTAGTATTAGTTTTATTTCTCAAGAAGGATCGATGATTAAATTACTACATTCAAAACCCATCTAAATCCTATGTGAATGAAGATTATAGGTGGGTTTTTGTTTCTTACTATTTAAATTAAAAATGTGACAAATCAAAATCAGTTGATTATTGAAGGTTTTACAGATAGATCTTATTAAAGGGGATATTCTTAGTTATGGTGCCTATCGAAGATATTGAGATTTTAGTGGAGGAAATTGCTAATGCTGCAAGAAAATCATTTCTAAATCTATTTAAAAATGGTGAGCGGTATTATTACTGTACGTTATATACAACAGAAGAAGGGCATGCACCTAATGTCTCTGCGTGGTCGTGGGAAGCTTTGGAGCGAGAAGCTACTACACAGGCAATAAACAGCAACATCCCTCAACCTGAAATGGCTACTGTAATCAAGTGGTCTTATGCAGATTCTCCTTATTGTGGCTTTGGTGAAGAGAACTTTTTAAATGTTCGTCAATGCTTTGCTGCACGCCCTTTTCTTTCTGGTGGCGAAGAATGGCAAAAAGAATTGACATTACGACTACAAGCTATGGAACTAGCTATGAAAAAGCTTGATGAAGAGGGACTATTTGCTTTGAATCAATCTAGGAATTCAATATGCATATTTGTGGAAATTATGCCACCTGTAGAAATAAATACAGAAATAGCGCTTCGATTAAATAATCAATCATCTACAGCATTACAGGAATGGTTGTTGGAAGCAGCTGAGTGAAGGAGAGATTAGTGTGAAGAAGTGGTATTGGTTGATTGGTGGCTTTTTAGTTTGTTCAGGGTTAGTGATAGGCGTTGTATTTTGGAAATTTCAAAAGGAAATCAATAAAGATGATCCCGAATATATTGTGCAATTTATGAAAGAAAATAAAGGCAACAAAAATGTTTCAGTAACGATACAATACAATCGTCAGAGCTGGGTAGAGCAAAATACGAAGGAACAACTGCCCCTAGCTAGTACAGTTAAAATAATTGTAGCTATTGCCTATGCTCAACAAGCAGCAGGTGGACATATCAATCCTCAACAACGAGTTCGTTTAGGGGAATTAGAGAAATTTTATATCCCTAAAACAGATGGAGGAGCACATGAAGCATGGTTAGCACAGTTAAACCTCAATGACAAGGAAAGTGTGCCGTTGAGCGAAGTAGCAAATGGCATGATTACTTATAGTTCCAATGCAAATACAGAATACTTAATGCATATACTTGGACTCCAATATATAAATGAAGTTCTTACTCAACTTGACCTAAAAGATCATGAACCTCTATATCCAATCGTAAGTGCTCTCTATATCCCCACTCAATTGATGGATGACAACAGCCGAACGAAAAAAGAAACACTAACTGCTTTAAAAGATATGGATATGACTGAATATCGAGAAAGGGCATTGGCTATTCACGAGAATTGGGTAGAACATCCTTTAACAAAAGAGGAGAAAGCAAAGGCTCTAAAAATGCTCAATATGGATATTCAAAAGGTTTGGTCTGATCGTTTAATAAGAGCTTCCGCAAATGACTACATCTCTATTTTAGAAAAAATGAATAGTAAAAATTACTTTAGCGAAGATGTACATAAGTACTTAGATCCTGTGATGGAACAGTTGATGCAGAATCCGAAAAATCAAGAATGGCTCTCACACGCAGGTCAAAAAGGAGGGGCAACTGCCTTTGTATTGACACTAGCAGCCTATGCGGAAGATAAAGAAGGTAAACAAACAGAAATCGTCTTTTTTGCTAACGACTTAAATACAATGGAACAAATGAAACTATCTAATAGTATGAATAGTTTTCAATTAAAATTTCTTACAGACGAAAAATTCAGAATGCGTCTCAAAACGGAATTATTCGAGTGATGAGTTGCCTCTATCGCAGAGGCGACATGATTATTTATGTTCATCAAGTAATCTTTCAAGGAAATCTGAGAATGTAGGTGCATACTGGTAGATCATGTCATTCATTAAGTCATAGCACATGACTGGAAACTCCCTATGTTCATCTTTAGCTGATAGATCAAAGAAGTACAATTCATCTGAGTCAGGGACAAATAAATCTAATCTATTTGGATACGCTCTGTACCAATCCTCATCAGCCAAGTTCAGACGATGTATATAGAGAATATCACTATCGTCGATATCTCTGTATTCTGGTTGACATAACGTAAGGATGTTTCCGCCATTTAGTCGTGCATTGCCATAATTTTTTAACCACCAGCAATAAGAGGGTGGTAATAGAAAACCTAGCTCTGCTTCTGCATCGATTATCCAATTATCTTTGACACCATGTTTGGGATACCATTTAATGGACGTAGTATGTGCTAGTTTTGTCGCTAATCTCTCATACATAATAAATACCTCCTATCTTTTTTTAAATGATACCAATTTAAACTCGAATTTCAAAGAGCGACATTGTTGCTGATCTCGTTGGGATTAGTACATTCCTTCATCCGTTTGCATACTATACATTTATAATGTGTGAGAGGATTGAGATCAATGCATTACCCTTATTATGGTAATTATCCAATGTATAATTACAGTTATCACCCTGTTTATTGGGCTTATCCAACTCAGGTAGATCAAGGGACCAGAAATAATAGGCAGAGTGATTATGGACCAGAGCCATTCGTTGTGGACATTGAAGAGGTGACGAAGCAAAATATAAATTACCGAACAGCACTGTGGACAGGATCAAACTTACAAGTAACTGTGATGAGCATCAATATAGGGGATGATATAGGCTTAGAGATGCATCCCCATGTTGATCAATTCATTTGTATTGAAGAGGGTCAGGGAGTTGTTCAAATGGGGCCAACTAAGGATTATTTAAACTTTCAAAGAAATGTCTCTGAAGATACAGCCATAGTAGTACCAGCTGGGACATGGCATAATGTCATGAATATAGGGAACAAACCTCTAAAGCTCTATACAATTTATGCGCCGCCAAATCATCCATCTGGGACTATTCATGTGACGAAGGCAGATGCAGAGGCTGAAGAAGCGGGCTATGGTCAAGAAAATTAAAAGATAAAAAGCGTGTTTTATTAAACATGCTTTTTTCATATGTGGTAGAATGTGTTTTAATTGCAGATAGTAAAGGTCCTTAATGAAAGGTGATTAATGATGAAGTATTCAAAAGCAACAAACTATGCATTACATACAATGGTGTTTTTAACACTTACACCTAAAGGGAAGTCAATGAGTGTAGAGTCACTAGCAGATATGCAGAAACTATCTCCGACCTATCTTTCGAAGATTTTAACAAAGCTTGTAAAGGCAGGTTTAATTGAATCAAATCCAGGTGTCAATGGCGGTTATCGTATTTCGAAACGTCCTCAAGAAATTTCTTTTTTAGATGTGATTTATGCCATTGAAGGACAAACCTCATTATTTAGTTGTTCTTCTGATCATGAGGATTCCTTTCATAACGAAGGTTGTCTCATCGAAAAGGTAATGGTGGATGCTGAGAATAATATGAAAGAAGAGCTGAGTAAGAAATTTATTATTGATATAGCCAATGAAATCGATAAAAACATGGGGTAGACGGATAGAACGCCAAAAGTGACGGATAGAATGTTGAAACTGGTGGATAAGAACTAGGGTGCTTCCTGATGTAGAGCAATTTATTGATGAATTACAGTTATATGCACATACAAAAAGCAATTTTATTTTTTCTGATATATGTGAGGACTGATAAAATAAGGAGATATTTATGGAAATCAAATTATTTACGGGCGAAATAGACGCCTTAGTACATTTACTAACTCAAAATATTTGGTTTTATCACACAAATCAGCACGTAAAAGAAGAGACTGTTCGAGCAGCATTTGCAGAAGGTTATTATGAGAACGATCGTGAAACATATTGGATACTTGTAAATGGAGAGAGAGTAGGGCTTATCTTTATTCATGATATCAGCGATACTATCCCTCTTTTTGATATCCGCTTAGATGCAAATTGTAGAGGTAAAGGTTATGGTGTACAAGCACTTCATTGGTTACAAGCATATTTATTTGAGGTGAAAGGTAAGATTCGTATTGAAGGCTATACAAGAGTAGATAATATAGGGATGAGAAAATGTTTTAGCAAAGCAGGCTTTGTGAAGGAAGGCTATTTAAGAAATGCTTAGGAAAATGAAGATGGCTCAGTGACTGATAGTATTGTCTATGGTGCTATCAAAGAAGATTGGGTTTTAGGAAATCCAACACCGATTAAGATAGACGAAGTGCCATTTTAATGTGACTTTTGGGAGATTTTTAATATGGAGGACAATTTATTAAATGTTTTAAGACAATCTTGGTCGATTCAATCAAGTTCTAAATGGAGTGATGGGAACCCTGCAAAAGGACAATGCGGTGTTACTTCTTTAGTAGTGCAGGATATTCTTGGCGGAGATATTAAAAAGGTATTTCTTGAGGAAGGCTGGCACTTTTATAATGTAATTAATGGAGAGAGAATGGATTTTACGGAGGAACAGTTTTCATCCAAAATCAACTATCAAGACATTGATTCGAATAGAGCAGAGGCTTACCAAGATACGGATAATGCCCAGTATAGTTATTTAAAATCACAAGTTGATAGACATTTAAGAAAGGCAGAGAGATAAATTTCTCTGCCTTTTAAAATTAAAAAACAAAGGTGTTGACGTTTACGAAAGTGTCGTGTTATTATTATCTCGAATTCAAGATAAATAAATTCAAGATAAATGAATTCGAACCTTTAACTTTCGTAAGGAGGTACAATGATGGGTTTTTTTAATAAATTATTTTCTTCAAAAAAAGAGGAGGAACAGACAATGGCAGAATTAAATATCGGTATTATTATTGGATCAACACGTGAGGGACGTGTAAGTCCTCAGGTAGCGCAATGGGTAAAGGAAATCGCAGATCAACGAGGTGATGCAAACTATACAGTGATTGATATCGCTGATTATAAATTGCCATTACTAGGTGAACCAGGACAAGACGCTTCAGGCGCACAGGCTTGGTCAGAAATCATCGCTAAACAAGATGGATTTGTGTTCATCGTACAAGAATATAATCACTCTATTACAGGCGCTTTAAAAAATGCACTGGATTATTTACGTGTAGAGTGGAATAACAAAGCAGCAGGGATTGTCTCATATGGCTCTGTAGGTGGAGCTCGAGCAGCGGAACATTTACGTGGCATCATGGGCGAACTTTTAATCGCAGATGTACGTGTTCATCCAGCATTATCATTATTCACAGATTTTGAAAATGGTTCAGACTTCAAACCACAAGCTGTACAAACGGATTCAGTCAATCAAATGTTAGACCAAGTAATTCCATGGTCTAAAGCATTATACACAATTCGTTAAGCTTGAGCAGTTTGAGGTAGTACGAAATTGGGTAATATGAGTGAGAAAAATTAGACATGAAAGGGCATGTTAACATGAAAAAACATACAGCAGGTATTCACCATATCACAGCTATCGTAGGGCATCCGCAAGAGAATATTGATTTTTATGCAGGTGTGTTAGGCTTACGTTTAGTGAAACAAACAGTAAACTTTGATGATCCAGGCACATATCATTTATATTTTGGTGACAAAGGTGGGAAACCAGGAACAATCATTACCTTCTTCCCTTGGGCCAATGCTTATCAAGGGCGTATTGGTGATGGTCAAGTCGGTGTCACAACGTATGTTGTACCAGAAGGGGCATTACCATTTTGGGCCAATCGCTTAGCAAAATTTTCAATTCCTTTCCAAAAAGCTGAACGTTTTGGTGAGCAAGTTATTCAATTAGATGATCCGCATGGTCTGCATATTGAACTGGTTGCACGTGCTGCAGGTGAATTAAATGAATGGACATTTGGTGAAGTAACGCCTGAGGTTGCTATTAAAGGATTCGGTGGAGCTACGCTATACTCAAGCCAACCTGAAAAAACTGCAAAAGTTTTAACAGAGGTAATGGGTCTTGAAAAAGTAGCGTCAGAAGGTGACTATACTCGTTTTAAATCTAATGCAGAAATCGGCAATACAGTTGATTTAAAAACGGTTGCAGGTCAACGTGGACAAATGGGTGTAGGAACGGTTCATCATATTGCGTGGAGAGCTCAAGATAATACGGATCATTTAGAATGGCAAGAGTATGTTATGAATCATGGACAACATGTAACGGAAGTCAAAGATCGTAATTATTTTAATGCGATTTATTTCCGTGAACCTGGTGAAATTTTATTTGAAATCGCTACTGATCCTCCAGGATTTGCTCATGACGAAACACCTGAGACAATGGGTAGTCAATTAATGTTACCTCCTCAGTACGAGCAGCAACGAGAACAATTAGAAAGAACATTAATTCCAATCAAAGTCCGTGAGCTTGATTAAGAAAGGGTGAGTCGTTTGATTTCGATTGATCCTAAGAAGATTACAGAGCGTGAAAACTATAAACTTTTGATTGGTAGTATCATCCCAAGACCGATTGCTTTTGTGACAACAAAATCAGAGCAAGATGTTATCAATGGCGCGCCATTTAGTTATTTTAATATTGTGTCATCAAATCCGCCAATGATTTCTTTAGCGATTCAAAGACCAAATGGACATTTAAAAGATACTGCTAGACATATCCATTATCAGGAGCAATTTGTTGTGCATATTGTCGATGAGGATAATGTTGATCAGGTGAATGAAACAGCGGCTTCCTTACCTGTTACAGAAAGCGAAATTGATAGAGCGCATTTTACACTAATAGAGAGTCAACAAATTGCAGTTCCAGGAATTCAAGAGGCGAAAGTGCGTATGGAATGTCGATTAGTGCAAACAATTTCATTGATGAATGGTGAGGAGCAGACAGGCGATTTATTCATTGGTGAAGTTGTACAGTATCATATAGATGAAACCATTTATAATGAAGGGCGAATTGATCCAAGAAAACTAAAAGCAATTAGCAGACTAGCTGGCTCAAATTACGCAAAAATTGGTGATATATTTGCGTTAGAACGTCCTGATTAAAAAAATGCGAAAATGTTGATTTAACAGCATTTTCGCATTTTTTTTGGTTTCAAACTTATATTAAAATTCTCTCTATATTCATTAAATCTTCGTTTGTTAATAGGATATCAGTTGCTTTCACATTGTTAGCCACTTGTTTTTTATGTTTCCCACCTGGGATAACGGCATCAACGCCATCTTGAGCTAATAACCAAGCAAGCGCTAGATTTGGTAATGTCGTGTGCTTTTCCTCTGCAATTCCCTTTAACGCTTCTACTTTTACTAATGTTTGTTCAAATAATTCGCCTTGGAATAAGGGATCCGAAATTCGCCAGTCGCCAGTACCTAGCTTAAAGTCTTTTGTATACTTTCCACCAAGTAGGCCATATGCAAGTGGACCGTATGGAATAAATGAAATTTCATTTTTTATACAGTATGGCAATAAATCCTGTTCTCCTGAACGATTTAACATATTGTAAGGAGATTGTAGGACAGAAATATCATTATGCACATTTGCCTCTATAAGCTGTTCTAATGTTACGTTTGAAATGCCTATTGCTCGGATCTTTCCTTCTTCCTTTAAACGTGACAATTCACCAATTGACTCCGCAAGAGGAGTTTCGTTATCCGGGAAGTGTAGATAGTAAAGATCTACATAATCCATTTGTAGCCGTTTCAAGCTATTTTCGAATGCACCACGTAGATATTGCGGATGATTATCTGTTTTTACTGAACCATCCTCAAGCCAATGTCTACCGCCCTTTGTTGCTAAAGCGAAATCTTCCCTGGAGTATTTTTTTAATACTTCTCCAACAAGTTCTTCTGAACGCCCTTTTCCATAAATGTCTGCTGTATCAATAAAAGTTATCCCTAAATCAAGTGCAGCTGAGACTAGCTCCTTCCCATCTTGTTCATTTAAGTTTTCAAATAAATTATGTCCACCTACAGCATTCGTCCCAAGACCAATTTCGGAAATCTTGATAGTTGTTTTTTTAAAAGTATGAAATTTCATATTCCTACCTCCTCGTTATTCTGTAATCAGAATAGATTAAAAAGGATGTTTTACCAACATACATCGTTATAGTTTCATATATAGAAACAATTACATTTTAATTGCCAAGGACCTTACCATTATGCTAAAAGATAATGAATTTCTTCTGTCAATTGCTGACTTGCTTCTTCTAACTTTTTGACAAATGACCGAATGGCAGTTTTTTTTATTTGATTCGTTGAACCATGCAAAGCAATGGCACCGATTACTTCCCCACTCACATAAATCGGAACGGCAATACAACATTTACCTTCATTCGTTTCTTCATTATCAACTGCATATCCTTGAGCTTTAATAACCTGTAAATGAGGAATCAATAGACCATAATCATAGAAGGTTTTTGCTGTAAAGGTATTGAGTTCAATACTATTTAATAGTTCACGTTGTTTTGTAGGTGACAGATGAGCTAACACTACTTTTCCTAGCGCGCTTGAATGCACAGGTGTCCGGGTATCGATGGCATGAAAAGCAGGCTGTTCAAAAGGCTCTCTAATTACATTTTTTATTACCATCTCACAATTTTCTAAAATACCAATATAAGTAGTTATTTCTTCTTGACGGGCTAATTGGTAGGGCGCTACGAGAGACGCCCATTGGATATCTTTATGCCAATATAAGTGCTCATCCCTGAAAATATGCGGATTTAATTGATAGTACTTATTATATTTAAGAACATAATTCATTTTTTCTAGCGTATAAAGCATGCGAAAAACGGATGTCTTATTTATTGATAATTCTTCCATAATTTCAGTTAATGTAAGAGAATGCTTTTGACGTAATATATCTAAAATCAAAAGGCCTCTTTTTAATGTCGATACTTCATAGGAATCCATTTTGTCCTCTCCTAACTTCTAAAATAACTTAACCTGTACCTGTGAAATATTCATAGTTCTTTATTGATATTATAAAGACAATTTTTTATAACTTCTCAATTTTTATTTTAATAATAAACAACCTCAAATTTGTAAAATGGTGGACAGTTATAAAAAAATGTCAGTTTTTTTGTATTAAGTGCTTGATTCTCCTCTTACTGGAGGTAATACACTTTGATTTGAATCAGCAAGATCAAAAAAACAAGGAGGTTTTTATTATGAGGTCTATTGAATTGTTTTATGTCATTTTTAATATTGTTTTACTAGGTTGGTTAGTTTTTGGTAGAAATAAGTCACAGCGAGGAATGCTGATAGCAGGTAGTATGTCTATTCTATTTCTACTTGTCCATGGGATCATCGAGGGAATGCGGTGGCAAATGATGCCGACTTATTTGATGACATTATTTTTCCTCGTTGTTGTTGTGATAAGGCACTTTTTTAACCCGAAAATTCAAAAAGAAAAACGATCAAGTATGCGCCGATTACGCGTTGTTCTGAATTCAACATTAGCTGTACTTTATTCTGCCATAGCAGTTAGTTTGCCTATTGCTCTTCCGGTATTTACCTTTGAAAAGCCAGCGGGTTCGTATAAAATTGGAACAGTCACCTACGATTGGGAGGATACTAAGAGGGAAGAGACTCTCACACCAGAGCCTGGCGACAAACGCGAATTAATGGTACAGATCTGGTATCCTGCTGATACGAATGCTAAAGGTAATACGGCTCCTTATATTTCCGATTCTGCTGTTTTTGCAGAGGGGTATAGTAAAATTCTAAATTTACCGAAGTTTTTATTTACAAATTTTGGTTATGTCAAAACACATGGTATTGAAAATGCTGATATTTCTAATCAGGAATCTACCTATCCAGTGCTCCTATTCTCGCATGGTTTTAGTGGACATAAAAATCAGAATACTTTTCAAATTGAGCAATTAGTTAGTCAAGGCTACATCGTGGTAGGTATAGATCATACTTATAGTAGCACTACTTCCGTTTTTTCTGATGGTCGTATAGCAAATTACGTCCCACAAAAAACGGAATCAATCGGATATTTAGATAAAGCAAATGAAGGTTGGGTAGAAGATGCTAAATTTGTGCTGGATCAAGTAGAGCAGCTGGCCCAAAACGATCCTGAAAACCGTTTTACAGGTCGAATGGATATGGAGAATATGGGTATGTTTGGCCATTCCTTTGGTGGGGCAACGAGCACCCAAATGCTAATGACAGATTCAAGAATAAAAGCAGCTCTTAATATGGACGGCGTTCTATATGGAAAACTCCGAGTTCCTACGGAGGGGCTGAAGAAGCCGTTTATGATGATGAGTGCAGATGACTCAATTAGAGAAGCGAAAGAAACGGATGGTAAGGAGTTCATCGAGTTTGTAAACGAAACTCTGCCACGGTATGAGTATGTAACTGTGGGTGGGAACTATTGGATGAAGATTAAAGATATGAAGCATATGGGCTTCTCTGATTTATATCTGTTTTCACCACTTTATGAACGGATGGAAGGGGTCGACATCCAAAAGGCTTACCGTCTGATTAACGACTATTCATTGGATTTCTTTAATCATTATTTAAAGCATCAGCCATTAAAACTATTAGAGCAAAATATTGGGGATTATCCAGAGTTTACGTTGCAGAAAGGTTGACTGCTAAAGGGAATAGTTGAGGGTGTTTAGCCCTCAATTATTCTCGTTCTGAGTTTTCCGTATGTTCAAGTCGCCATTCTATTCCTTGAAATAGTAATTGATTAGCTTTTGAGAGTTGGTAGTATTGTGGGCTTAGAATGGCACATAATGTTTCACATCGTTCGAGTCGTTTGGTTTTGGTTCTTTGAATATATTTTACAAAGTAATGGAAGTAATCTTCTTTATTGTCCAATTGCTCTGAGTTCGCATACAGCCTAGCAGTATCATCGACAATGGCCTGTACAACCGGACTGCTGGCAGGCGATTTTTGTTTCAACGCCTTATTCAATCGATCATGGATGTTTTCGAGCTTTCTGACCAGTGTTGTAGCATTATATTTTGGCTGATGAACAATATTCATGTACAGAAATTCAGTATTTTTCAGGTCTTTTATAAACTGCGGATCATTTATGAGCTCCTGCAACTCATGCCAAGCAGCGGTTTGTTTGGCGGAGCCTTTCACCTGATTAATAATATATTTGTCAAAATAATAAAAAAACGAATCTTTCCACTCTTTTGGAATGCCATTTAAGAAATGTATTTCTTGCACTTTTTTATCGATAAATTGTTTTTTATTTTCAGCTTTAATTGTTCGTGCATTCACTAAATCATGAATACACTGCAATGAATCTCCATTATGTTCCTTTGCTTGACGCAAAATTGATATCATATCCATAAGCGTATTAACCTGTGTTTCCATCGACTCAATCTGCCAATCAAGTGTTCTAGTGACTGATATCTCCTCAGATATCATTTTGCTTATATCATCAATTCCAAAATCCAAATAACGCAGGTTTGTAATCATTTCAAGACGCCATATATCTTTCACCGTGTATAATCGATGTCCACCATCAGTATAACTTGTAGGTTTCAGCAACCCAATTTCATCATAGTAACGAACTGTTTTTATAGTAGAACCTATTATTTTAGCTGTTTCACCTATAGTATATTTTTCTTCCAAATGATTACACCTCCTGATTGGATCACTTTATAGTAATTTTAACATCATAGTTCATTTGATGATAAAAAAAGTCATTATTTTACGATAAACTTGCCATAAATGAATCCTTAAAACATTGAAAGCCATAAATTGAGGAATTGGACTTGCATAGCTGTGAAGTTTTTATCAACAAAGTCATCATAACTAAATTGTTATAATTATAAAATGCGAAAATACCGTCAAAGCATTTTCGCATTTTAAATTTTTCATATTCAAACATTCCAAGAGCAGCAACTTTCATTTAGAAAATTCTGCTCCTGCCAATTATGATTGCAACTGAATTCCTTAACATGATAAAGGCTAATTCACATTCTCAGTAAGGGATTAAGGGTGAAGAGCGCGAGCCATTGCATCTAAATAGTTCTGACTTGCACGCTGACTTACCTCGGCTTCAGGTACAAAGACTTCAAAGCAATGAAAGCTACCAGGGTAGAGATTCATTTCAACATCTACTCCTGCTTGGGCAAGACGTGTTACATAATCAAAGGTTTCATCTCGAAATAAATCAAGTTGACCTATACATGTATAGGTTGGTGGTAATCCTGCTAAATTATCTGCTCTTGAAGGGACCGCATACGGAGAAAGTTCGTTGGTGTCCTTTTCTTCTCCTAAGTACATACGCCAAGCGGTCAAATTATTTGATCTACTCCATGTTGCATGAGCATCGGTAATCTCATAGCTAGATGGTGTTTCATTTCGGTTATCAAGCATTGGATATAATGGCATTTGGAATATAATTGAGGGCCCTCCCTTATCGCGAGCCATTAATGCTAGAGCTGCTGTTAGCCCTCCGCCACCACTTGCACCAGCAATTGCCACTCGTTTAACATCAATGCCGAGTGATGGAGCCTCAGCTGTCATCCATACTAACCCTGCATAACAATCTTCAATCGCGGCTGGATAAGGATGCTCAGGAGCAAGTCGATAATCAACAGAAACGACAACGCAGTTAGCCGTCTGAACAAAACGTTCACATAGAAGATCATCCATATCGGGGTGTCCCATAACGAAACCACCACCATGAATCCAAAGCATAGCTGGAAGTTTATCACGGTTTCGTTCAATTGGCTCATAAATTTTAACTAGCATTTCACCTCCATCTCCTCTAGGAATCATGCAATTCGTCGTGTGCACAAGTTGTGACTTTTCTAATGGTGGCTGGACTAAGAGGCTGCGACTCCACGCTAAATCTTCCTCCAGACGAAAGCCCGGAAATTGTGAGTAAGCCTGTCTTAATTCTGGTAGTAATCGATTATTAATCGTCATATAAATTCCCCCTTAAAATAATGAAATCCTAAAGAAATGGATGTCCTTCTAGTGCCATTTCCGACTCCCATTTGGCAACTTCCTCACGCACACGGGGTGCCACTTCGGTTCCTAGAAGTTCTATAGCTTGCATGACTTGATCATGTGGCATTGTACTTAAAGGTACGTATAGCATAAACCGTGTGATCCCTACATGTTTACGAAGATGAATGATTTTCTGGGCAACTGTCTCTGAATCACCGACATATAATGCTCCTTCAAAACTACGTGCAGCATCATAGCTAGAACGATCATAATACGGCCAACCCCGTTCTTTGCCCAGTTTATTCATGCCTGCCTGTGTAGATGGGAAAAATGCATCTGCTGCCCACTCGTTATTCGGGCCAACGAAACCTATCGAATGGGAGCCTACCCGAAGCTTAGATAAATCATGACCTGCATGAGCAGCAGCTTTTTTATAAAGTTGTACGATTGGAGCAAACTGCATAGGACTGCCACCAATGATTGCTAGCATAAGGGGTAATCCTAAAATTCCTGCCCGAATGGCTGATTGTTGATTTCCTCCACTACCAACCCAAATGGGTAAAGACTTTTGAACAGGTCTTGGATACACACCTAAATTATTGATCGCTGGTCGATGCTTCCCTGCCCACACTACTTTTTCTTCCTCACGAATTTTAAGTAATAAATCTAAATGCTCTTCAAACAGTTCATCATAATCATTTAAATTGTAGCCAAATAGGGGGAAAGATTCGATAAAGGATCCACGGCCAGCCATAATCTCCGCACGCCCATTTGATAGTCCGTCTAAAGTAGAAAAATCCTGATAGACACGTACTGGATCAGCTGAAGAAAGGACGGTCACTGCACTTGTAAGTCGAATATTTTTCGTTTGCGAAGCGGCAGCGGCTAGCACCATTGCTGGAGAGGATGCAGCATAATCTTCTCGATGATGCTCGCCAACGCCAAATACATCCAGCCCTACTTGATCTGCAAGAATGATCTCTTCCACCACTTCACGCAAACGTTGTGCATGACTAATCACTTCTCCACTATGAACATCTGGTTTTGTTTCTACAAAAGAGGTAATTCCTATTTCCATTTGTCATCTCTCCTAGTTAATTTAATAGTTTGTCAATTTTTTAGTTGTTGCCCAACAAAGAAGAGCCATTGCACTAATGGAAGCACCGAGGAAACAAACCCCTCCCCAGCCAAAGTGTGCATACATTAGCGTAGAAGCAATTGAGCCACTCGCACTGCCAATGGAATAAAAAATCATGTATCCAGCGGTAAGTCGACTCCGTGCCTCTGTACGTAATGGAAGAATCATCGCCTGATTAGTAACGTGGACTGCCTGTACAGCCAAATCAAGCAACACGATTCCTACAATTAACGCTAATAACGACTGTTCTAGATAGTTGATAAACAACCATGAAATCAGTAATAGAGCTAAAGCAATACCTGTTGTTCGTTGTCCGTAACCCCGATCGGCCAGTTTTCCTGCCTGTGCCGCAGCTAATGCACCAGCCACTCCAACAAGACCAAAAGCGCCAATTGCGCTATGTGAAAGGGCTAATGGTGGTGCACTTAGTGGAAGTACAAGTGGAGTCCATAAAATACTGAAATCAGCAAAAATTAGCATGGCTAGAATTGATCGGATACGTAATGTTTTTTCTTGTTTAAACAGAGTGAACACGGATTTAATTAGTTGATGATAGGGAATTGTTTTTACTTCACGCTCTACTTTCGGTAACACCTTTAGAAACAAACAGGCCATTACAAGCATAACGGCGGCAGAGACTAGATAGACGGAACGCCATCCTCCCAGATCTGTTAATAGACCAGCGAAGGTCCGAGCAAGCAGTATGCCAATGACAATTCCACTTGTGACAAAACCAACAACACGTCCACGTTCTGTAGGGGAAGCTATAGTTGCTGCAAATGCCACAAGTGTCTGCGTCACAACTGCAAGTAAACCGACTAAAGCCATACCTGTGAAAAGTACCACGCTTAAAGAAGCAGTACCGACTATAACTAAAGCCGTTGTGGATAATAGCATCTGTCCGATAATCAAACGCCGCTGGTTTAGTAAGTCCCCAAGTGGCACTAGAAGTAATAAGCCCAATCCATAAAAGATCTGCGTGATGGTAATAACAACACCGATAATCGAGTGATCAATATTAAACTCATTAGACAATTGGTCAAGCAGCGGCTGTGCGAAGTAAATATTGGCGACAGACATTCCACATGCTGTTGCGAATAAAAATATGACAGCACGAGGCATAGAAGTTTGTCGGCTCATCACGGATGTATCCCTTTCTTGTATCAGATCACTATCCACACCATAACCTCCGTTCATGAAAGAATTTAATTATAACATACCGTTCGGTACAATATAATTATTGGTAAATATATCTTACCGTTATGAATGATGTCAAGCATTTATTTGGGGTTCTTTTATACCTTATTCACTTCATATATCGGAAATTGACAATAAAAGCAGCTAATTATACAATGATTACATACTGTTTGGTATTTTAATTTTTTGAAGTTTCCAACTCACTAACTCTAAATAATGGAGGTAGATTTTTTATGGCAAGAACCCGTGAATTTGATGAAGAAAAAGTATTAGAGGCTGCCATGCAGTTATTTTGGGAGAAGGGATATGAAGCCACTTCTTTAAGTGATCTCACTGCTAGAATGGGCATTCAACGTCCTAGTATTTATTCAACCTTTGGTGACAAAAAAGAGCTTTTCGAAGCAGCACTTCGAAGATATACGACATCTCGTGCAGCTGATATACGAGCAAGACTCCAAAGCCATACGTCTGTAAAGCAGGCATTTGCTACTTTTTTTGAAGAAGTGATTGCAGCTGAATATACGAAAGATCTTAGTAACGGCTGTTTTTGTATCAATACAATGGTTGAATTAGCTCCTCATGACGAGAGATTTGAAATTTTAACGAGAGAGCATCAACTTTATCTAGCTGTTATTTTTCAGGAGACGATAGAGCGAGGAATCCAAGCGGGTGAGTTTGAGGCTGACATGGATGCAAAATCTTTAGCACAAGCACTAATTGTATCGTTAATTGGATTAACCGTTATGATGAAATCACAGCCACAGCGTTCCTTTGTTGATAATGCAATAGCAACGACTCTCACATTACTTCAATAAAGTTTTAAACTATTAAAAGAATAAAATTTTGTAGTCCATGTATCCCTTTAAAATAATATTTTAAAGGGATTTTTGCTGAAGTTTTTTAAGATAAAAGAAAAAATATAATAATTTAGATTGATTTATTGTTGAGTACAAATTATTCTATAAAAAATGAATTATTATAATAATCTAATTGTTGACTATATTTAGAAAACTGTATAATATACAATTATTATTAAAAATGTATAAAAATGATAGTCAATGTTGTTTGTTGAAAAAAGGGGGGGTATTATGGCGAGTTTTTTACGAAGGAAGTCGATCGAACAAGCTAACAAGATAACAGAGGTAGAACGCTTTAAACTTAAACGTGAACTGGGTTCATGGCAGTTAATGCTGTATGTTCTAGGAGCAACAATTGGGGCAGGGATATTTGTATTACCAGGAACGACAGCTGCTTTACATGCAGGCCCAGGGGTAATTGTTTCTTTCTTAATTGGTGGAATTGTGACAATTGCAGTTGGACTAGCATATGTTGAATTTGCAGCAATGGCCCCCGTCGCCGGAAGTGCCTACACCTATTCCTATATCGCGTTAGGTGAAATTATCGCCTGGATGATTGGATGGGATTTATTATTAGAATTTACCGTTATTGCTAGTACCGTTGCAGTTGGTTGGAGTGGTTACGTAGATTCATTTTTACAATCTGTAGGTATTCATTTACCAGAGGTTCTCACAAAGGATATTGCACACGGTGGGATTGTTAACCTGCCTGCCGTAATTGGATGGCTTATCGTGGCATGGATTGCATTGAGCGGAATTAAGAATGTGGGTCGTTCAAACACATTATTTACCATCGCAAAGGTTGCAGCGATAATCCTGTTCCTCGTTATCGGTACTTTCCATGTTAATCCTGTAAACTGGACACCATTTACACCATTTGGATGGTCAGGTGTCATGGCGGGCGCAGCATTAGTATTCTTTGCCTTTACAGGTTTTGATGGTGTGACAACAGTACTTGAAGAAGTAAAAAATCCACAAAAAACAATCCCAAAAGCATTGATTGGTGGGCTGAGTGTTTTAACGCTAATTTATGCTCTTGTTGCAGCAATCTTGACAGGGATTGTACCATTCCCTGATTTAGATGTTCCAAATCCTACAGTGTTCGCATTACAATCTGTAGGTATTCAATGGGGAGGTGCCATTGTCGCGGTAGCCGTTATCTTTGGGTTGCTTGCTACAATGATTGCAAATACAACAAGTGCTACACGTGTACTATTTGCCATGAGTCGTGATGGTCTTCTTCCTGAGCGTATTGCTCAAACTAATAAAAAGACAGGGGTTCCTGTATTATCAACTATCATTGTTGTACTAACGGGTATTCTGTTATCAGGATTCTTATCGATTGGTGAATTAGCCGAGTTTGCGAACATCGGTGGTTTAACGGCATTCGCCTTAACGACAGTCAGTGTTATTGTGCTTCGTTATACAAGGCCAGATCAACCACGAGCATTTAAAGTTCCAGCTATATGGCTTGTAGGAATCGTTGGTGTAGGAGGATCACTAGCACTAATCTTTAGTCTTCCGTTATTTACAATTTTACGCTTTTTCATTTGGTTGTTAATCGGTTTAGTTATCTATTTATTCTATGGGTATAAACATGCAAAAATCGGCTCTACTGGTGAAAAACAATAATGAAAGATTTTATCCCCCTTTAGAGTTTCTAAAGGGGGATTTTCTATGAACAAATACAAATCACATTTCTATAAAATTTAACATAAAATAAGGCTATAATTCTTTACAAGCCCATGCATCAATTTCAACCTTTAAGGCAGGAGCAGCCAGGGCTACTACGTATATTAATGTTGTACATGGAAGATGGTCTTCCAAAAAATCACTGATCGTTTCTTTTCGTAGATGAGCCTCCATATCCCCCACCAAATAAAACACGAGCTTTGTGATATCTTGAATCTCCATATCGGCACTATCAAGATTTTTTCGAATATTATTTAGGGCAATCTTCAATTGAGTGATCGGATCTTCAGATATAGTCCCATCGAGCTCCATGCCGATTTGCCCAGACAATGTTAACCATCTGTTTGGGCCAGTTACTTCAATTTGATGTACATAAGGGGCTACAGGTGGATGAATGTCTTGAGGATTTCTACTAATTTTCATCGAATCAGTCCTTTCTATTATCATTTATAGCTCTCATTAAAATAGCATAGAGCAATAATGGATAAAAGTAATACAAATACCATTATAGATGAACTTTCAAATTGGATATGTCGAATCTAAGAGTTATAATAGATTCATAGAATATAGGCTTATACGCTGATAAAGCTTTCAAAATGGATAAAAGTATTAACTTTTTAATTTGACTAGACATACAATTCACTTCACACCCTTAGGTTTTATACGGATTTGGTCTTAATTTGAAGGTAGATGGCTATACTCATTAGATGAGAGGGAAATTTTTACATAAGAATGATGCGTATTGATGTAAATTAATGTTTACTACTGATGTTTAGTTACTAGTGTAACCTTAGGTAGCAGAGGCAGCGAGCCGTTTTGTAGAAGGAGTGAATAGATGAGTAATTTCTTTCGGAGTAATGGATTTAAACGTTTTATCATTCTAGTTGGAATTGCTGTTGCATTATATTTAATGCGTAGTATGATTAACTTAATTTTGCTTACGTTTATTATTACCTATTTGATGAATCAGCTTACTACGAAGACGACGAAAGGCATAAGAAAATATGCGCCAATGAATGAAAAAGCTGTCACTGTAACATTATATTTGTTACTGGTCGCTGGTATTGTAGCTGTGATTTACAAATACTTGCCCATTGTCTCCCAGCAAATCACACAGCTTTTTGATTTGATTGCCAGTTTTAATCTTGATCCAGATGACAATGAGATTGCCAGATATTTAGCGCCGACTTTTGAGAAAATCGAGCTTGGCAAATATTTAGAACAGGGTGTGGATTTAACGCTCAAAAATATTACGAATATTGGTAAAATCATTATGCAAATTTTGATTTCCCTAATATTGAGTTTGTTCATCTTGTTAGAAAAGAAACGAATCATTGAGTTTACAGCAAAATTTAAGGATAGTAAAATTGCGCCTCTTTACGATGAACTTCATTATTCTTCAAGAATTTTCATCCGCTCATTCGGTAAAGTGATTGAGGCACAGTTCATTATTGCAGCTGTTAACTGTGTATTATCTGTAATTGCCCTTTCTATTATGGGCTTCCCACACCTAATTGCTCTTGGGATTATGCTCTTTATTTTAGGCTTAGTGCCAGTTGCAGGCGTTATTATTTCATTAATCCCACTAAGTATTATTGCATATAGTATTGGTGGCTTAATGTACATTGTTTACATTTTAGTAATTGTTATGGTTTTACACGCCATTGAGGCATATTTCTTGAATCCAAAGCTAATGTCAGCAAAGACAGATTTGCCGATTTTCTACACATTCATGGTCATCCTCTTCTCAGAGCATTTCCTTGGTGTATGGGGATTAATCATTGGTATCCCATTATTCATGTTCTTACTTGATATACTGGGCGTTACTTCCTCAGAAGATCCTAAACAGAAATTGGACTCCTTAGGGGACAAAAAACAGATGGAATAGAATAGCTTTATATATGCAAGTTTAGGGTTTGTTGATTAGGGTGATCGTTTCGGTAAAGAAATGGCTGTTATTAAATATTTGACTGAATAAATAGTAGGAAGGGGACCTGTATAAGTACAAGGTCCCCTTTCCATTTAAGCAATGTCTGGAGAGGCAATTGCTCGTGGATTTTTTTTAATGTACCAGTAAATGAGCAGCGCTGTAATACCCTCTGCCACTGGGAAGGTCCACCAAATTGCCTGAGAGCCAAGCACTTTAGGCAAGAGGATAAGTGTTGGGATAAATAAGATAATACTACGAAGTAACATAATCGTTGTGGCAATACGAATTTTTTCGATGGATTGAAAGAATTCGGCGAACACCATATTGATTCCTAAGAATACATAGCCAATGGCGAAATGAATAAAGCCTTGAGTTGCCATATGACGAATTTCCAATGAGCTATCTCCGAATAATGCCATTAACTGTGAAGGGAAAAGCATAGCTATAAGCGCTGTTATTAGCCCTAAAATAAAGGCAGTGGCTAACCCAATTTTTAATAATGCCGTTAATCGTTCAAGTAATCTTGCACCATGATGATAGCTAACTAATGGCTGTAGGGCCATACCAATTCCTAGGAAAATCGTTAACAGGACTGTATGGATATAGTTGACCATTGCATAGGCTGTCACACCGCTTGCTCCTAGATAGTGTAAAAAGGTTACGTTATACAAAATGACAATAACCGCTACAGAAGCTTCGACGATAAAACTAGGTAATCCAATAGCAAAAATTTTTCTTAGATCTGATACATTGAAAAAAGAAGAGACAAACTTTAATTCAGATTGTGTGCGGAAAAAGTGAAGACATAGTACAGCTGTACCTATGATAGTAGCTATTGCTGTTGCTAAGGCACAGCCTGTTACACCATAATCTAGGACGAAGATAAAAATATAATTTAAAATAATATTCAATACAGATGTCGTAATTAAACCCAGCATTGCTAGCTTTGGATTACCATCATTTCGAATAAAAATACTTAATAGATTTTCAATTGTGTAAAATACCCCAAATAACAAAATAACATGTAGATATTCTTGTACATATGGATACGTATCATCGCTCGCGCCGAATATATAAGAAATATCCTTTAGATTAAACGCAAGGAACCCGATAATTGTTACCACGACCACAAGCATCATAGTAAATGCCAACGTAAAGAGCTGATGGGCTCGTTGCTTATTGCCTTCCCCTAGAGAAATTGAATAAAGTGTAGCTCCTCCCATACCAATCCAAAGAGAAATGGAAAGTAAAATAGAGAAAATCGGAACAGCGATATTAACCCCTGCTAAGGCGGTAGGTCCTACGCCGTGACTGACGAAAATACCATCTACTAAAATATTGACTGACATCAGGAACATACCGATCATTGCCGGAAATAAGTAGGATAAAAACAATGGTTTAAGCGGCCTTGTTTCAATTGGATTAATGGTTGTCATGTCCATGCACCTCCAAGACCATTACTTTTTCACCTTTATCATCTAGTTCGCCATTAAATAAAAAGCCAAATTGTTTATATAGCTGAATAGCTACTGCATTATTGTCATAAACACTTAAATATATTTTGTGACAGTTGAACTTTACTGTTAAGTAATGTATAAGCTGCTGTAAAAAATGTTTACCTAAACCTTGTCCCTGATATCGTTCATCAATCAAATATCGATCGAGCCAAATACGTTGACTGTGATCCTCGTGAGGGAATACGCCATACATAGCGAAGCCTATTGCGGTGCTATCCTTATACAAACCTAAGGGTGTAAAGCGCCGATCCATTTCCGCCTCTGCTAAGCATTGGTCTGTACTTTCGATGAAATTTTGCTGATTGTCAGCAATGCGTAATGCTAAAACTTCTTGTTTGTTAAAAGCTGTAATGTCACGAATCTCCGTGAACATAATGTCAAAACCTTTCTATTTTTAATGTGAATAGGTACAATCTAAAGTATATAGTTACTATATAGTCAAGGGAGGAAACTCAAAAAATGCTTAATAAAAATGTAAAATATTTTACAACTGGAGAATTCGCTAAAATATGTAAAGTTAATAAGCAAACTTTAATTTATTATGATCAAATTGGCTTGTTATCTCCCGTCATGAAGGATAATAAAGATTATCGGTATTATTCACTTGCCCAATACGACTTTTTTAGCGTCATTGAGTTATTAAAGGCTGTTGGCATGTCTTTGAAAGATATCCAGCAGTATATGGCAGAGAAATCACCTGAGAATTTTTTAGATTTGATGCATCAGCAAAAGGAAATTGTCGCGAAGAAACGTCGAGAACTGGAGATGATTGAAGACATTATCGATGTCAAAATTGATTTAACAGAGGAGGCGCTACATCTTGATTTTGATAGCGTTACAATCGAGCATTTACCAGAGGCAACAATGTACTTAAGTCGAAATATTGAGGATTCAACGGAAGAACAATTTGTTAAGGCAGTCTCAGATTTTATTGATGAGTTGGATCTCTCCCAATTAGACACAGGTTATCCTATTGGCGGGATTACAAGGAGAGAGCAGGTGTTAGCAGGTAACTATGATAATTATAGTTACTTGTATATTGAACAGCCGCATCCACAGGAAGGTCACCCTTATTTCAAGGCGATTGAAGGAATTTTTATTGTTGGATATCATGTAGGAACGTCCACAACACTTGGCGAGTCCTACAAGCGATTATTTAAGGTTATGAGTGAAAAGGGCTATGAACTGGGGCAATACGTTTATGAGGAATATATTTATGATGCGGTTATTAAAAATCGTGAAGAGGAATATGTAACAAAAATTATGGTGGAAATAAAAGAAGGTTGTTGATGCATCTCTGCCTTTCAACAACCCCAAATATGCTTTAATGCAAAGTTAAGTTTATTTCTGGATGTGCCTTTTGTATTTTATTTAATTTATTGTCATGGATTCCTTTTAAATTTTTATCGAAAAAGCCAAGTGATAATTCATTAATCAATTTATAAATTGCATTTACATCTGCCCCAGATTCATTAATAATCGGCGAAACGGCTGCTAAATCTGTAAAACTTCCGTGATTTGTTTTTGGAATAATAGCTGTGTAGACACCAGGCTTTTCAATTGTTTTATTTCGTAGATAAGCTTCTGCAAACAATTCATCACGATTACCAGGCTGTTGATTATCTGCTTCTTTCATAAAGTTAATGGATGCCTCCGCATTCATCAGCATAAAAGGCTTTTCTGGACCATTTTTTGGCATTGAATCGCCATATAGCCCACCATCCATATCAATGGCTGCTTTAATACGATCATCCTTTACTAGCATTTGAGCAGAAGTAGCACCGCCAAAAGAATGACCTAGCATACCAATGTTATCATAGTCAATTAGTGAGGCTATTGCCTGGAAGTTCTTATCAAAATCACCTTTAATGACTTCATCTAAAACAAATGATGCATCCTGCTCCCAAAGAAGGATTCGATTATTCAAGAATGTAATGGTGTTTTCAATTGGTGTAAAATCAACCCGATCACCATCGGGGAATATTGTTGTTGCCGCATCACCTGTAAAGTTAAGAGCAACGACAATATAGCCATGACTCACTAATTTTTCTAGTTGGAAGGTATTTTGGCGACTATATAAACTCATACCATGTGCAAATAATAAAAGTGGAAATTTTTCTTTAGACTTTATAGCTGTCGCATCTTGATAAGAATGGGTTTTCGTCAGTCCTAAATGCGTTGTCGCGATATTGGGAAACCCCTGTGTCGTTGCTAACTGTTGTGTTAACGCATCTATATCTTTAAAGTAGGGTGAAGGCTGTCCTGTCCCTTTTTCAGCAGGATAATAAACTTGAATCATCAGTTCGCGATTCACCTGATGATTAGGTACGACAAATTCTTTGCGATTCTTATCGGTCAGGTGGAATGTCTGTGTTCCTACTGTGTATTTTCCTGTTGGTTCGGGAAAAGACATGATTGGAAATAACGTTGGTAATGTGAACATTGCAATAGTGGCCACAACAATACCTGAAATTTTAATTATTTTCATACTTAATTTTTTTGAAACAATTGTACTTTTTGGCTTCACAAAAACTTGTAATGTTAATAACATCAAAACAAAATAAGCAGGGATCATGCGCCAGTTAGCCCCAATTATCATTATTGTTCCTATTAACAAAACATAATTGGCAGCTATCATAAAAAGATTTATTTTAGTTATCCCACGTTGTCTAAAAGTTAGTGAGATACTCGATAGTATTAAAATAAGTGTGAATAGTATTTCTAAGGTTTTCATTATTTATCTCCTTTTTCATACATGCGAATGTATGTAATTGATTAAAAATATTTTTGAGTATATATACATACGAATGTATGTATAAGATTAAAATAATAAACTACATATAGTAGTTTATTATTCCTGCACTTTATCAAATAATGCTAAAAAAACATCTTTCAATTCATCATTCATAAGTGGTATGCCAATTCCTTTGAACATCAAACTTATATGTTCAATTTTATGAATAAATTCGGCTCGGCTTACACGAAATATTTCAGGATTCATCCAAATGTCAAAAAGCATTGTAAAAGTTTCAGCTGCTTGCTTCGGGAAAGCAACTTGCAGTGAGCCGTCTTGATTGCCCTCATCAATAATTTTTTGAATACCTGGTGCAACAACCTGAATTCCTTCTGTGATGCGGCTATAAACAAACTCGGCAGAATTCATTTTCAAAGGAATCGTGGATAAGTTTTCTTCCTTTCCACTTTGAGAAATTGAGAAAGAAATGCCTTGTCTTAAACGCTCTAAAGCATTTAAGTTTTCCAAATCTGATATGTCGTTAAAATAATTATTTGCTGTTAGCATTTCCTTTGTGATGGCATCAATAACATCAGCACGTGTTTTAAAATGATGATAAAATGCTCCTCTAGTAATATCCCCTACATCATCTACAATTTCTTGAATCGTTACATTATCCCAACCGTTTAAAGTAAATAATTTAACAGCTGATTCAATGATTCTTTTTCTCGTAACTTCTGGATATTTATTTCTGGCCATAAAATATCTCCTTATAGATACATTCGAATGTATTTATAATAATAGGCGCATCCTTCCAAATTGTCAACAAGATACGATTTATGAGAATTGCTGAAGAAAACTAGAAAAGAACTAGTGAAGGTAAGTAATTTAGCATATATTTTGAATTTAAATGGAAGTAAAATCCGAGTGTTTTTAGGCAAAGTAAAGGCAAATTCTAATACATAAATGACTTCCTGACGATACATTAATAGAGAGAAAAGTAGAGCATTATCCGAAATATTTTTCTAAGCATGGAGGAATAGTTATGCAAATATGGGTTGATCGATGGACGCAATTATTAAAACAGCTTGAACAGCAAGGTGCTTGGATTCATCCACTGGAGATAAAGCCTATGGCTACTGTGCATGAACTATCAATGATAGAGATGCGGCTCGGCGTTCCGATTCCTTCTGAGTTCCGTGATGTATTACTTCATTGTTCTCGACAAGTGGGGGTGTATTGGTCTTTACCTGACGAGGCACTACTTCCTATTGAGCTGGAAGACACACCTTTAGGTCATTTTGGCTGGAGCTTGGAAGAACTCGAATTCCCTGATTTTGGCGGAGACAGTGATAATGCAAAAGAACAACTATACCTACAATTTCATACGGCTGGCAATGGTGATGCGCTTCTTATTAAGATTGAGAATGGTTCCGTTTGGTATTGGAGTCATGAGGAGGGTGAGTTTGACCTTCTTGCCTGGAGTTTTAATGATTATATAGAGAAGGTTACGACTTTAGGATGTATAGGGGCAGATTGTGGACAGCATCGACAGTTTTGTAGTGAGGATGGATTGGATATAAGTTTAGACAACTCTCAAATCTGGCTAAAGTGGTTTGAGCAATATTTAACTACAACATGGAACCAAGCTATGTATCACTTGGATCCCTTACTCATATATGTATCAATGCATGGTGTGAAAGAAGCCAAAGTTCAAGAAGCATTTACACGGTATGATTCTGAGAAGGTGTGTGCTGCACTTCGAAATAAAATTGAACAATCACGGCATTTAGCAGACAAAGAAGCATGGTGCAAAGTGTTAGTAAAGGTTTGTGCAACAGAGGCAAGTGATTGGGTAAGGACACTTTGGGGAAACCAAAATGATATGCCTACTTGTATTCGAGATTATTTAACAGCCTATTGTCTACCAAAAGAAGAGGGATTATTTCTTGTTCTTCAAGATATCGAGCAAGGGCGAATTGATGCCTATACAGCTTTGCATCGACTACGTCATTTTCATAGCCCAAAAACGATAACTTGGATGAAACGCTATGTTTCCTTTCCGATAGATGGGTGGGATATGCTTTTAGTAGAATCACACCCGAGTGCAGAAACTATATTTGAGTGGTTAAATGGCAGTGAAGTAGAGCGTTTAATTGCTATACGAGCAGTATGTCAAATGTTGCAGCAAGGAATTAAGCCGACAGCTTCAGTGGATAGGGAGAAATGGTTGCCATTGCTTACGTTTTGGAAGGACAATGAAGTACTACGAAAACATAAACAATTATTTAACCAAGCTCTAAAAGGCTTGGATCTTTGGTGAGATTTAATGACTGTCAGGAGGAGAAATGATTGAACTATTTCACTATATTCGCTTCTATGAATAATACGGAAGATATCGAATGTAAGATTTCCGATGTTTTTGGTAAAGGTTTTGCTGTTGAAAAAAATGAAGATGACTATCACATAAAGTCCAAAGCATTATTTAACAAATACAAATTGATCATTAGCGTGATGTCTGAGGATACAAACCCAGCATACTTTGTGAATAATATTCCTGGAATGATGAACTATTACAACAGTATTCCTTTTGAAGATGACAATTTAAAAGAATTAGTGTTAACACAAATTTCTGTGTTAAATACAGTTATTGCGATCGAATCTGAAAAAGAAATAAAGGATGAACAAATGCAGTTATACCTGAGTCTTCTATCAACCATAGGGGGGATTGGCTTTTTACCAAATGGCACCTTACTAGACAAGGAAGGTTTAGTCATTGTTTATCCTGATGGGCAATCAGGGCCATCCAATTTTAGACCTCATGCTTGTACACGAAAGGTGAGGGTGCAAGAGGCGCTATCTGAAGAAGGTCATCAAAGAAAGAATAAAACGTTAGCGTATTTAAAAGAAAATGGTATTCCATATACAGATTCACTCCCGCAACTTCCGCCAATGAAGGATTGTCCGTTTAAAACTAAGGAGGATATTGCTAGGAGAGCTGTAGCTTTATTAATTGTAATTCAATTTGCTTGTGATGTGGCACAGGGAGAAAATATCGGGGAATCAAGAGACTTCTTCATCAATATGTTGCGTAATTATGAAGTGGAAGCCAATCTAACTGACAATGAAAGGGCCTTTTTAAATGATCAACAACCAAATGTACAAGAAGCCATTAATATTTCATGGCAATATGAAGCTTATTGGACACTGATTTGGGCACTTGGATTTGTTGAGAAGCTTGATTTTCCTGAGGGAGTATGTGATTGTGAGTATGCTATTCAAGTTGTTTCTAACTGCGAAACGTTTGAGCAATTTTATCTTCAAAGTGCGATGCGTAGCCAGGAAGAAATTCTGGATGAAACTGATAAGATTTATAGATTACACTGGGCTTGTGTAGATAGTCGTATACAAGAACAAACAGCTCCTGCTGGTATGAATGAAAGTATTGTGATGGAAAGACGCAGAGGCTTGTTCTGGTTGATCGGTCATCAAAATGAAGATTGGGATACTATTTCAATGAATACCTAAAAAATAATAGCAAACTAGGGATCCTAGTTTGCTATCGTTATATAAGAAAGATTATTTTACATATGTTGGTTTATTCACCTTATCAATTAAAAGAATACCATCGTATTGATCACGTGGAACAAGACTTTCCTGCATAATTCCCCAGCTATAGGACAAACGAGGCTCAAACATCCATGAGTTACCACGTTCATTTTGACGATTACGTAAATCAATGAATGTGTAAGGTTTGTTGGCTGAAGATACAATATCTTCGATAGATCCTTTTATAGGTGGTAAAACGGCCATCGTCTCGCCCATATTATTGGCAGTTTCTCCGCTTGTCATATATAGACCTAATACATAGCTATATTTTTTGTAGATATCTGGAAAACGTTCACCCATTAATTTAACTGGATATGGGGAGCCCATTACGTCTGATTGTGCCTTACGAATATGGTCATTATGCGCCCAAACGATAAACTTTTCTGTTGGATAAACTTCTTCAGCTAGCCAAAGTAAGTTCTCCATCATCGCCTGATCACGCCACTCCATCGTTTTTAAAAATGATTCATATTTATTTTGCTCCATCTCGATATTGGACTGAATTGTTAGCTCTACATATTCGTCTGCCAAACGGATACGGTCTGCTAAAGTGCGCTCCATCAGTTTTACTATTTGAAGTTCATTCGGATAAGCCTTTTGAAGCTCTTTTTCCTTCTTTTGAACTTGAGATTTTACTTGTTTATACACGTTGATAATAGCTGTTTTTTCTTTCTGGTAGCCTTTTAGATCTTTGCTAGAGCTCCACTCCGCGAGTTGCTTCTCCGCATCACTGAATTGCTGAGCCAATTGTGGGTTTTGCAACCAATCCCCATTCGTAAATGCCCCTTGCTGTTGAATATCAAAGCCTGCTAGAACAAGAGGTTTCTCTGTAGCTTGAGTTGTTTTTGCGTATTCAAAAAGAGGCAATGTTTCTTTTGTCCACCATACTCCAAATATAGCATCCTTCATTGTTTGTAGAGCAGCTTGTTTGTCAATTTTCCCTTGGGCGTTCATGACATTGCCCATACCACTTTCAAAGGCTAGAACATTGTAGCCCATTTCCTGATGCAAAAATTGTATTAAACGTGTTTTAGCTAGATTAAATTGTGCGACACCATGAGAGCTTTCTCCTAAAAAGACAATGCGTTTATCGTGTAATAACGGTTTTAGCATTTCTAAATCCTCAAATTTACTAGATGGAATTTTCTGCGCACTAATTGCTTCAGGTTGGATGGAAGACAAGCTATACGCATGATCGTTCACCCATTTCTTCCAATCCTGTAATGTCTCATTAGAAGTCCTAGCCTGTTGCACCATGCCGTAGTTTTCCTGTTCTTTTATTGCAGGGACAGCCGCTGAGGCACTAGTTATGCCACTGAATGCTATTAAACTTGTTAGTGCCATACTTATAATAACTTTACGTTTCTTATATATCTTCATTAAAAATCAGCCCTTCTCTTTATGTTGATATTTAGTATAGGGGGCAAAGTTTAAAGCATAGGGGGAGTTTGTTTAAATTTTGTTTAAATTTGGAATGGTTGTAAAAAAAGAAAGCACCTCCATCTGTAAGGGTAAGGGAAGAAGTACAAACGGAGATGCTCAGTAGCTATTTATAATGATACGTACTAGCTCTAACATGGTTACGTTGAATCTGGTTGAACCACGTACGATCCTTTTCCTCTTGTTTTAGGGTACCAATAATGGAGGAGGAGCAGCTCACACAAATTTTTGCTTGTGTAATTTGTCCACATCTTTCACAAGGTGCACCCAAATTAGGGAAAATTGAATTTTTTAACTTTCCGGCTTTGACCCATTTATACAGTAGCTCAGATGATACACCTGTCAAAGTCACAACCTCATCGTTTGTTAAATAACGATTATTTTTTCTTAATAAAAAATGATGTAGTTCTGAAAAAATATCCTCTTCTCTCACATCTATTCTTTTTTGAAATAGCAACATAACTAGTCCTCTCCTCGTCACATCAATTAATGATTTCATTAACTGTTATAGGTTGTTCGTCATATTTATAGTTTTCCCAACGATTACGCGCTAGCTTTCGATATTTTGGCGAGACATTCTTATCAGCAATTAACCTTGAAAATCCTTTTTTTGCTTCTGTCATATCACCAAGTCGGAGGCTTAATTCAGCATGTAAAAACTGAATTCGCTCTCCACCTTCCTGATTAGAGGCAAATGATTTACTGTAAAAATCTCTAGCGGCAAAAAGGTAGCGTTTTTCAGATTCTTCGTCGTCTTTTATGCGATATAACCAGGCAATTTTTAAGGCGAAATTAGCCATTAAAAGCGATTCTTCCATTGATGCACGAGATACTAAGTAGGCCAGCTTAAAACTTATAATAGCATCATCGATCGTGCGTTCCTGACAGATATTCATAGGGTTCTGGAGTTCTTTAATGTATAGTTCATCTATGAGCTGCATGAAAGGTCCATATGTCCGTGTCATTGATTTATGGTAAGCATAGCCACAATGTGGGCACACGGCAACTTCGTACAGCAAAGGGTTTAGGCCATCATAAACAGGCATGAAGTCTGTTTGTTCCTCGATAATTTTATATCGATTTGGGCGTACTTTATACGTTGTAAAATGCTTTTTGCAAAATTTACAATCTACGCTACTTTCATAGTAGTAAATGTTAAATGCCATAAGAATCAACTCCTTTGCAAGCTCTAGAATATTATTTCTTTTGTTCTATATATACGTAGTAAATTATCGTTCAATGTATTTAATTGATTATCTATCATTTTAACAATTCTGTGTTCTTTGGTATACTCCTTTAGAATTAATAATTTAAAAATAATGCTTGCGTTTTTAGTTAAATATTATTAGAAATAGGTTCGTAATAGTATTTATCGGTGTTGTTAAGGTAAGTTGTATAGTTTACAGAAAGTTTGTCGAAATATGTACAATTTATTTCATGGAAAATTTGACTTGTATAGTTCAAAAGTATGTTTCGAGGGGATGAAGTAGATGACATACAAAATAGCATTTTTTGATGTGGATGGAACATTGATCAATTACGAGGATGGCGCTATGGAAGAAAGTACGAGGCAAGCCATTCAAATATTACAGGATAAGGGAATTCATCTAGTGGCTGCGACAGGAAGGCCATTGTCCATGTGTCACGAGCTGAAAAATTTAGGAATTGAAACCTTCATTACGGCAAATGGGGCATATGCGAAGCACAAGGATGTTGTAATACATAAAATGCCGATTGACAAAGATATTGTCCGAAATGTTCAGGTTTTTGCACAGCAACAACAGCATTGCCTAACGTTTTTTACAGAACAACTTTCCATGAATGGTATACAAAATCCATTAGCTTTAAGTGCGATGCAAGAGACATTATCTTTACGTGATTTTCCAGTTAGAAATGAAAGTATTATAGATGAAGAGGTTTTTCTCATATGCCTCTATGCTGATGAGCAGGCTGAAAAAAGATTTGCTTGTCAATTTCCGAATATATTAAGACAACGATGGCATCCTTATATTATGAATGTATTGCAGCAGGATGTCTCCAAAGCAATAGCAGTAAAGGCAGTGCTAGATTATTTTGAAATTGATTCTAAGGATGCAATAGCTTTTGGAGATGGAGAGAATGATATTGATATGCTAGAGCAGGTGGGTCTGGGAGTTGCCATGGGGAATGGTAGTCAAGCTCTAAAAAATGTTGCAGATTTTGTTACAAAGAGATCGGTTGAAGGCGGTATAGATTTTGCTTTACGTCAGCTCCACATTATTTAACGACATATAAGGTAGTAAAGTGGATGTTTGAGAAACTCTTTGGATATATGGTTATGAATGTATAGAACAATGTGTTAGGTGGTTGGATAATGGCACAGCATGTGCAATCTCTAATTGAACATTACGGGTATTTTGGCATCATCGTGATCCTAATTGGAGGCATTGTTGGGTTGCCACTTCCTGATGAAGTATTTTTGACTTATGTAGGCTACAGTGTTTATCGAGAAAGCCTTGAACATATTCCCGCCTTAGTAAGTGCAATGGTTGGCGCAATGGGAGGTATTACTGTAAGCTACTATGTTGGCCGTCGATTTGGCTTACCGCTCTTGCAGAAATATGGACCAAAAATTCATATAACTGAGCAAAAAATCGATTTCACTAAAAAAATGTTTTCGAAAGTTGGGCCATTTTTATTAATCGTCGGCTATTTTATTCCTGGTGTACGCCATCTGACAGCCTATATTGCCGCTATTAATAATTATCCCTATAAGAAATTCGCTTTCTTTGCTTATACAGGGGCATTTATCTGGACTTTCACATTTATAACAATAGGGAAAGTGCTAGGGGAGAAGTGGCGATTTGTCGGTTACTATCTATCCCATTATAGTATTTATGTCATCTTGTTGTTTATCCTAGTCATGATAATTGTTTATTATCTATTTAAAAAAAGAAACGTACAAAAGTGAAAGTCGGTATGATTCATACCGACTTTTTGTTATGGCAAAATGGCAAACGATCGGACAGGGAATCCGGATGCTTTTTCAGGTTTAGGTACGATATTGAAAATAATAGCTCCTTTTGGAGGAAGCTTGTCCAAATTAGTCATAAGCTCAATTTGATAGGTGTCTTGATCAAGGACAAAATATTCTCCATCCAATTTGCCGCTTTGACGAAAATCAGTAGCAGAATCGGTATCAAAAGTTTCGTGACCGATTGCACTTACTTTACGTTCCTTGAATAAAAATTGTAATGCCTCCAAGCCCCAACCGGGAATATGATTATGTCCGTCCACATCTTTATTACTGAATGCCTCTTTATCTGGCCAACGTTTACTCCAATCTGTTCGAAGTGCCACAAAAGTACCTTCTTCAATCTCTCCATGTTGTGCCTCAAATTCAAGAATATCTTGAACACGTAGCGTAAAGTCATGATTTCTGGAAGCCTCTTGTGATTTATCAATGACGATAAGAGGGAGAACGAGTTCCTTTAGCGCTAGTTCATCTAGAAAGCGAGTATCTCTTACAAAATGAATCGGTGGGTCGATATGTGTTCCATATTGGCCTGGAAAGGTAAATTGCTGTGCGAAAAATCCATCATCATGCGAGAATAATGTTTCAAATCTAGCATCCTCAAACATGAAAAAATGAGGTGAATCAGGGCCGAAGGTATGTGTCAAATCGACCCATTGTTTTGATTTTAGTAAGTGCAATGCTTGTAAAAGTTCGTTAGACATTTAATTCCCTGCTTTCTATTAGTTGTAGTAAATAAAAAAGAGTCCTCTATAGAAGAGGACTCCCTGAATCAAACAATGGTAGTTCGTCTTCTCATCTTAAGGCTAAAAATTTTGCCAATAGGAATTAGCACCATACTGTTGAGCTGGTTGCTGAGACTTCATAGGGCCAATCCCTCCGTCTCTCTTGATAAGAAATATGATATAAGAATTTTCAGAAACAATATTACAAACACTTTAGCATATTTTTTTATAGTTTACAACTTTGATAGGAATACAGGGTTAAAATGGATTCACCAATTTAAAATTAATGTTACCCCACAGCAAGCACTATCCATAAGATGTATTCTAAAATTATCTGGTGTATAGTTTGTTTCGAATTTCGTAGTGATGCCTGTGGATGTAATTAATTTTTCGACCTCTGTTTTATTTGAAAGTTGTGCGGCATTTTTTAAATCATGTGCAAATTGTTGAGAACTATCAATTTTATCCGTAAGTAATTGTGCTTGCTGCATAATCGTCTTTATCCGCGTAGCTGAAGATATTAATTTTTGTGTATCAACAGGGGGAAAGGGACTATTACTGGTAGGCATTGCTAAATGTTTAGAAAGGGATCTAGCTGTAAGGTGATGGGCTGTCGACGGTATTGGGTAATGGTAGGGGTGAACAAAATACGGATAAGGATTATAATACAATTCAATTCCTCCTATCCAAAAGCTGATATCTTATCTTATGTATCATTAGGTTTTTAGGTGTTTGGCTAAAGATTTTCCCGTACTGGAATGGGAGGTAACCTAAGAAACATAATAGGTTGAATTATGCATTTATATAATTAGATGATACACAAAGAAAAAGGAAGCCATGGCGCGCTTCCTTTTCGTTCTTTAGCCAAGAACATTCAATACATCATCTATTTTTTTGCTATGTGACAGGATACCATAATTCATCCACGTTAAAAAATCCACTTCATAAACACAGTTGGTCTTGACTGCGGCTAGGTTTTTCCACATGGAAGTTTTTAAAATAGTACGCTCTTCCTTCTCGTAAATGGAGTGTTGCTTGTCAAAAGTGATAAACAAATGATCAGCGTCTAGTTGGACCAACTGATCTAATGTCAGGTGAGCTTTACGCTGATTACGCGGTATTTTCCATACTAATGGATGAGGCGTTAAGCCTAAGTCGCGGTATAGGATTGGCCCTGTATAACCGCATTCAGGGCCGGCATACAGCGTAATGCCAATGGCTGAAATGCGAAGAAATGCCACACTTTGCCCGTAAACGGATTTACCGAGAATTCGTCGAGCCTTCTGTACCTTATCCTCATATTCTGTGATAATATCTTGCATCATAGTGGTTTTTCCTGTTAAATCAGCAATTTTAAATAGGGTCGATTGCCAGTCCTCCCCAGGGTGGTTTAGGTGACAGATTGGGGCCAACTTATTTAAATGAAGACAAGTTTCCCAACGCTCTATACCAGCATCTAACATAATTAAAGTTGGTTTATAGTGAAAGAGGCGATCCACTTCTCCATTTTGTACATCGATATCGGGTACACCCTGCAGGCCTAAATAGTCTTGTTTTCCCCACTTGGAATGACTGAATTGAGCAATTGGTGTAATACCTAAAGCCACGAAGAAGTCCTCTAAGAACGGTGCGAATACACGTAAATTGTTGGTTTGACTTCGGCGATATTGCCCTGGTGAAATGCCCACATGCTCTTTGAAACGACGATTGAAATAATATTCGTTATTAAAGCCAATTGACTGACTAATTTCAAATACACGATCATTAGTTGTCATTAATAACTGTTTGGCTTTTTCAATACGTATGTTATTTAAATAGTTAAGAGGGATCTGCCCGGTAATTTCTTTGAAAATACGAGAGTAACTCCATTTTGGTACATCTGCCAGTTCTGCTAATTGTTCGACAGACCAATCCTTTCCAAAGTGTTTATGCAAATATTGGATAGATTGCTCTACAGACTGACGATCATTTTGTAGTATAGGCTTCGGTTGGTTTTGTTCAAAAATAAACAGCATCAATTCTTGGAAACGAACATGCTGCTCAAAAATAGTGTGTTCATCCTTTGCTTGACGACACCGATAAATAGCTTCTAATAGACTATCGCATTGAGAAAAGGGAAGAAGACGTAGTTCTCTAACACTTGTAAAGAGACTAGTAGGAGCATGGGATTCACTTAGATAGATCGTGTTAAATGTCAATTGGTACAAGCAGAGAGGCTCATCGGCAGTGTGAATTTCGACATGGCTATTAGGTGGAATAATCACACATTTTTCTTTCATAAGGTGGATAGTTTCATGATTTGTCTTAAGTGTTCCGTTACCACTAATAAGGATGAAAAGCGAATAGTATGTATTGCTATATGGCTGCATATCCGCTGAAAGAATAGTATATGAAATAGTTTGTAAATGATAGATTTGTGTTAAATTACCCATTGTTCACGCACTCCTAAGTAAAGTTTAAATTTGGAAAACAACACAAAGAAAGCCCTCTAAAGAGCTTTCTTTTGTAAACTATTTCACGAACCATTTCTCAAGATCATCATATTTTAGTAGGTTTGCAGTAATGGCACCAGACTGCCAATAAGTTCGATCAGCAATATAAACTTGTCCGTTTTTTACAGCAGGAACTGTTTTCCAAAGTGTACTATCTAACCATTTAATCGCCTCTTGATTTTCTTCGGTTTCCCAAGTGCCATTTGAAGGGAAGAGTATAATATGATCAGCATCTAATTCTGGAATAGCTTCTTCAGACAAGACCTCGTGGAACTCTGTCATATCACGAGCTAATGGATGTGGAGTTAAACCAGCTTCCGTATAAATGTAGCCCGTGTAGCGATTCTTTATACCGAATAATGCCAATGTTTTATCTGCAACATTTAGACGAACAACGGCAACAGTTTCGTCACCAACTGATTCATCTAACTTAGCTTTTAAATTAGTAACACGTTTCTCATATTTATCAACGATTTCATTTGCTTTATCGGGAATATTTAAAACATCCGCTATTGTTTTCACAATTTCACGTGGATCTTGTAGTATATCTTCTTTTAAGCGATAAGTAGGCGCAATCTTTGAATATTCTTCATATTTTGCCTTATCTGCGGCACCATCCACGATGATTAGATCCGGCTTTGCTTGGAGTAAGGTCTCCATACTACCTGTAATGTCGAACTCAGGTACATCTAATCCTAAATAATCTTGTTTCCCCCAGGATGGGTGATACCATTGCACGACAGGTTTGACTTCCAAAGCAGTTAAATAATCTTCCATATAGATGGCTGCTACTCGCTTTGGATTTGTAGGAATTGTTACTTCTCCAAACTCATCTTCTACAATTCTTGTATCTTCTTTTGATTGACTCTCAATCTCGGAATTTTCTTGTGTTTCGTTTGAACCACAGGCACTTAAAACAAACATCAGTACAAAGAAAAGTACCAATGTAAAAGAACGATTTATACGCATGGCAATTCACTCCTATAAATTTACTAAAACAGCTTGAATATCATCCTAATCCAGAATGATAATCATTCTCGTTTGACTCAAGTAAATTATAGGATACAACATAAAAACAAACAATACACATTCTCTACATATTTTTTATACAAAATGAAGTTTGGAGCACTATTGTTTCTTTTTATCGAAAAGTAGCCATAACAGTGTAACAACCGCTGCAAGCATAACCATTAAGAATCCATAGATAGGTGTGTGTGCTAACGATTGATGTCGAATAATAAATCCTCCAATGTATGATCCTAAAAATATACCAATGTTGAAAGCAGAAATATTCAATGCGGAGGCCATTGAAATGGCTGATGGTATATATTTTTCAGACAATATAACCGCATATAGCTGCAATCCTGGGACATTCATAAACATAAATAGCCCCATGATTAGGACCATGATTAATCCGATAATTGGCGATTCGAGAGTGAAGCCAATGCCAAGTAATGCTAAGGCAAGTCCTACAAAAATAATAAAGATAGAACGAAGTGGATTTTGATTAGCGAAACGGCCGCCTAATGTATTACCAATAGCAACACAAATACCATAGACAACTAATATAATAACGACCGCATGTGGTGAATAACCCATATATTGTTCTAGAATAGGTGAAACATACGTGTAGACAACGAAGGCACCACCGTATCCAATTGCCGTAATGAAAAGGATTAATAACATACGAATATTGCCTAATACTTTCCCGATATCACGGAGAGAGATTGGGTTACCTTTCGATAATTGGCTAGGTACTAACAAAGCATTACTAATTAATCCGATAATCCCAATGATGACGATAAAGATGAACGACATACGCCAGTCTGTTACTTGTCCAATGAATGTACCTAGTGGGACACCTGTTACAGTGGCTAATGTTAATCCTGTAAACATAAAGGCAATTGCACTTGCTCGTTTATTTGGTTCAACTACATCGGCTGCAATGACAGAAGCGATGGACATAAACACACCATGTGCTAATGCAGAAATAATGCGCCCGATTATAAGTATTGAGAATAAAGGTGCTATAGCTGCTGTTAAATTCCCAACGATAAAAATAGCCATAACTAGTAATAAAACAGTTTTTCGACTGAGGCGAGAGGTTAAGGCTGTTAATAATGGAGCCCCAACAGTGACGCCGAGAGCATATATAGAAACTGTTAAGCCCGCTGTGCTTAAAGATATACCAAAATCATCTGTAATTAATGGTAAGAGACCGACACTGATAAATTCAGTGGATCCTATACCAAATGCACTGATTGCAAGTGCTAGCAAAGTTAATTTAGCACTTGGCTTTTTTGATTGTGACATACTATTAATATCTCCTTTGATTTTTTTTATTATGTGTAGTAATATTCATGCATACCTAAAAGATCTGTAGAGTACTTTTGGTTACTTTTGAATATTACGGGGGGTTACAATGCAAAAAATTTATAATATTGGTGTAGAAGCGACACTTGAAGTCATTGGTGGTAAATGGAAACCAGTCATTCTTTGTCATTTAAACCACCATGGTAAAATTCGTACAAATGAGTTTCGACGATTGATTCCAGGGATTTCACAAAAAATGCTCACAAGTCAATTAAGAGAGTTAGAGCAAGCTGGACTAATCCTGCGAAAGGTTTTCAATCAAGTACCGCCAAAAGTTGAATATTCCTTAACGGACTATGGACAAGGAATGGAACCTATTCTGAACATGCTTTGCACTTGGGGCGAAAAGCATGTTGAAGTATTACAGGACAAAGGCGAAGATGTATTGTTAAAACAACGTGATGATGATATAGCTATGCAGCAAACATCGTAATGAGGGAAGAAAGAGACTGTCAAACAGTAGACAGTCTCTTTGCCTTTTTAATGCTTATAGAGCAAAGTCGTATTCATCTGGATTTGGTCCAACACGTTGTTCAAGGTTCATCGCATTGATGATAGCCATTTCTTCGTCTGTTAAAGTAAAGTCAAAGATATCGGCATTTTGCATCATACGTTCTCTACGTACAGATTTTGGAATAGTGATCACGCCATTTTGTACATCCCAGCGCAAAATAACTTGAGAATTTGATTTTCCATATTTTGTTGCAATTTTTGAAATAGTTTCATCTTCAAGAAGTCCGCCTTGCATTAAAGGTGCCCATGCTTCAAGTTGAATTTGATGCTTGTCACAGAATGCACGAAGTTCCACTTGTTGTAAACGTGGGTGGAACTCCACTTGATTCACAACTGGTTTAATACGAGCAAATGATAATAAGTTTTCCAAGTGTGCCACAGTGAAGTTACATACGCCAATTGCTTTGATCTTGCCTTTTTCGTATAGGTCTTCAAGAGCTTTCCAAGATTCAGCAAACTTGTCTTTACCTGGCCAATGAATAAGGTAAAGATCTAAATAATCTAATCCTAATTTTTGTAGGCTCTCTTCATAAGCTGTAATCGTTTCATCATAGCTTAATCCGTCATTCCATACTTTTGATGTAATAAACAGATCTTCACGACGTAATCCAGTGGATGCTAACGCTTGTTTAATACCTTCCCCTACGCCTGCTTCATTGCCGTAAATAGCGGCAGTATCGATGCTGCGATAACCGACTTCAATAGCGTTTTTAACCATCTCAGCAGTAGCATCATTGGCTACTTGAAAAACACCTAAACCCATACCAGGCATTTGTAAACCGTTATTTAATGTGATTGTATCTTGTAAATGATTAATCATTGTGATTCCTCCAATTGTTTGATTGCTTATTGCTTCTTTATTATGGTGTCCCATCAAGGTAAAAAAAAGTACGCACATTTTTGTTTCATAGAAACGTTAAGGTAACTTTTGTGAGTGGACAAAGGTTAGTGGGAATAAATTTTTTTCATATTAACAAAGCATGCACTTGATTGATTGCATTTATTAACTAAAATCATATAGAACAAGTGCCATGACAATTGCTATACAAAAAGCTTTGGGGCGGAAGTGGAATCTCTTAATAAAAGGAATTTTTTGTTTCGAAGCAGAATTAAAGTAATATTACTTTAAAAAGGGGTTTGGATAATGAATCGTTTAAATTTAATTACATTAGGCGTTAAGGATATGGTACAGTCTCTTGCTTTTTACAGAGAAGGTCTTGGCTTTGAGGTTGTTGTGTATGGGGAGGAAACAGATCCAGATGTTATGTTTTTTAATAATGGAGGAACAAAAATATCGCTATTCCCAGTTGAAAGATTGGCTAAAGATATTAATGAAGCTAACCCACCTGAAATCGGTCAAGGCTTTGGAGGCATTACGCTTGCCTATAATGGCAAATCTAAAGAAGAAGTCGATAAGGTATTTGAGTTAGCAAAAAAAGCTGGGGCGAAGATTGTTAAAGAACCGGAAACGGTCTTTTGGGGTGGGTATAGTGGCTACTTCCAAGATCCGAATGGCTTCTATTGGGAAGTTGCCTATGGTGATATGTGGCAGTTCGACGAAAATGATATGTTGATTATTCAGTAATGATCTAAAAAAGATAGCAGACTAGAGTGGCTAGTTTTGCTATCTTTTTGCTTTAACAATAGTGCCCTTTCATTAAATCCACAAAGTTTTGGGCAGCTTTAGATAGGTAATGGTTTTTCATCCAGACAAGCCCAACGGAAGTGGATAACTCTGAAGCAGGAATTTTATAGGCATGGAGCGGTAGGTCTTCAAATTGCTTTAGAATGGTTTCAGGTACGATAGATGAGCTAAATCCTGTAGCAATTAAATTCATTAAAAGTGCGGTGTCTGAACATTCTCCAACAATATGGGATTGTAATTGGAAGCGGGAAAAAGCTTCTAATATGGAATAGTGAACGCCTAAACCTTCAGTACTTGGCAAAAGGAGTGGCCAGTTTTGAATTTCAGCCAATGTGACATCATGTTCTAGCCGATCATTTTTATTGGATTGAATAAAGTAAAACGGTTCTGTATACATATGAAGGACAGAAAAATCATCTAATTCTAAGGGCAAACGAATGATGGCTAGCTCTACTATACGATCTCTTACAAGTTTACAAAGATAAGAGGATTCATTTTGTTGAATTTTATAAGTCACCTTAGGATATTGTTGCTGAAATTGATGTAATAATTGAGGTAGTTCAACAACTGAAAATGTATTGATACCTAATGTTAATCGTCCATGAATACCTAATCCTACATCTTTAACTTCCACTTCAGCTTCTTCCATTAATTGAACAACCTGTAGTGCATATTTATATAAGGTCTTTCCAGCCTCCGTTACTTTGAAATACTTCCCACTTCTTTCCACAAGTTTTGAACCTAGTTCTTCTTCCATAGTTTTTAAATGCTGACTTAATGGAGGTTGAGAAATATGTAGTCTTTCAGCCGCAGCAGAAATCTTTTTTTCCTCCACAATCGCTATAAAATACCTTAGTTGTCGAATATCCAATTAAAAACGCACCTCCTTATTATTCGTAAAACCTAAGTAAAACATATTTTTTAAATATTTTTCATATAGTTAGTGTCATGTTAGCATATTTATATAAAAGAAAAAAGGAGAGTAATCTCTTTTTTCTAGCACCTAAGTGTGAAGGGGATAACAATGCCAACTAAAACAATATTTCCACTTTTATTAGTTTATATGTTTCTCGCTATGCTTGGTGCGGGGCTTGTCATACCGATTCTCCCTCAATTATTGATTGAGTTCGGAGCAAGTGGCAAAGCAGCAGGATATTTAGTATCTGCATTCGGATTAACACAATTTTTATTCTCACCTATAGCTGGGAATTTTTCTGATAAATATGGTCGAAAGCCGATGATAATTGGTGGCCTTATTTTGTTTGCACTATCCAATTTAGTTGGAGCCTTAGCAAGCAATTTTACCATTTTTCTTATTTCACGTTTTATTGGAGGTATAGGTTCTGCAGCATTAGTCCCTTCTATCATGGCTTACATCGTAGATATTACTACTGAAGAAAAACGAACGAAGGCGATGTCACTTTTAGGTGCATCTATGTCTTCAGGATTTATTGTAGGACCAGGTGTAGGTGGACTTTTAGCGGAATTAGGCACAAGAGCACCATTCTTTACCTCAGCTACTGTCGGTATTTTAGCAGCGATGAGCTGTTTATTTTTATTGCCAGAATCAAAAAGAACTAGACTACATATTGAAACGACTTTTAAAAAGGAAAATATTATTCTACAACTTGTACAATCTATTAAATCTCCATATTTTATTCTGCTATTTATGGTATTTTCCCTGACATTTGGACTAGCACATTTTGAAACAGCTTATCCATTAGTAGTGACGCAGAAGTATGGTTTTACAACTAGGCAGATTTCTATATTATTTATGGTTTGTTCCTTAGTTGGGACAGTGAATCAATTATTATTGACAAGCTGGCTTACTAATAAGTTTGGGGAAAAGCATATCATTAGCAGTATGCTTCTTTTTTCAGCTTCGGCGCTTGTCCTCCTCCTACTGTCCGCTAATTTTTATTACGTGATGGTGATGACGATGCTATACTTCTCATTTAATAATATTTTGCGTCCAACCATTAATACTCTTTTATCGAAAGAAGCAGGTAATGAACAAGGCTTTGTGGCAGGTTTAAACAATGCGTATATGAGTCTTGGGCAAATTTTTGGGCCAGTACTTGCAGGCATGTTATTTGATCTTCAAATTAATCTACCTTATTTATTTGGAGCGTTTGTCCTAATCGTAAGTAGCGCTATCTCTATGAAACAATTAGGAAAGAAGCGAGGAGACCATTTACAACAACATAATTCGATGCAATAGCAAAATCAGACTAATGAAACGAAGTGGGAGCTGAACATCTACATGATGAAGAAATGGGTATTTGCATGCCTAGGAATAGGGTTATTCCTTCAAGCGTGTATGCCAAACGATCATAAGGATACTGTCCATAAAGAAGAAGTTGTAGAGATTGGCGATCAGCTACTTCAAGCGGCAAAACAAGGAGATAGGGATACCATCTATAAATTAATATTAGATCAAAATATTGATTTGAATATTCAAGATGCTAAAGGACGTACTCCAATCATGATTGCAACCTATAACAATGATGTGGCAATGGTAAAGGCTCTCATTGATGCAGGGGCAGATGTGAATATTCAAGATAATATGGATAACAATCCATTTTTATATGCGGGTGCAGAAGGCTATATAGATATTTTAAAACTTGTTAGTGATGCAGGAGCCGATCCAACTCTAAGGAATCGATATGGAGGAACCGCTTTAATCCCTGCATCAGAGCATGGCCATGTGGATATTGTCAAATATCTCTTAGAGCAAACTTCTATCGATGTCAATCATGTGAATAACTTAGGTTGGACTGCATTAATGGAAGCCATTATTTTAGGTGACGGAAGGGAAAAGCAACAAGAAACGGTGAAGCTTTTACTAGATCATGGCGCGGATATGAGTATAGCTGATTTAGAAGGTATGACGTCATTGCAACATGCCGAGGAAAAAGGATTTAAAGAAATCATCAACATTCTTGCTAATGACAGCTTTAAAAAATTATCTGAGGCGGATAAAGCTCAAATAAAGAAGGAATTTTTTCAAGCTGCGGCTCAGGGGGACGTTGCACAAGTTACGGAGATTTTAAATAAAGGAATCGATATTAATGTTGCTGATGAGCAAGGAAGAACGGCGGCTATGATTGCAACCTATAAGAATTTCCCAAATGTTGTTAAGGTTTTAGTTGAACATGGGGCAGACATCAATATTAGAGATCACATGGAAAATAACCCTTTCCTTTATGCGGGTGCGGAAGGATACTTAGAAATTTTAAAGCTAACGATTGAGGCAGGAGCAAACCCTACCATTTTAAACAGATTTGGTGGGACGGCACTAATTCCGGCATCAGAGCATGGTTATGTAGAGAATATTCGAGAGATTCTTGAGCATACAGATGTCGATGTAAACCTCATTAATAAACCAGGCTGGACAGCATTGTTAGAAGCAATTGTCTATGGTGATGGTGGACCAATGCACCAAGAAACCATTCATTTATTGATCGAATATGGAGCGGATGTTAATGTGGCCGATGCAAAGGGAATCACACCCCTGCAGCATGCACAATCTCGAGGATTTCAGGAAATAAGCAAGATTCTTATTCAAGCAGGAGCAAAATAGAGGCTATGCACACAAGGTGTTGGAAGTCCTAGTAGGGGCTACTACACTTTTTTTTATTGTAACTTATGTCTAAATATTGAAGTTCTATTGAAAATAATTGTGCATAACTACTAAATTATCTAACGAGTTTTCGGAAAGTTTGTACAAGGACAAAATTAAGCAAAACTTTAAAATAGGAAATGAAAGCGCTTTATTTTGTTGGTCATCACAACCAAGCTAAATAAAGATAAAAATGAGGTATAGGGAGGGGTTAATTAATGAAAACAGCAAATTAATGGAAAGGAGACTATCAACTTTTATTTTCATAAATACATAAAAATTGGAGTGAGGGGCAATGTCAACGATAACTAACGAACAAAAGCAAGGCTTAGATCCTGAATTTGAACATGCAGCAGTCCCGAAAGAGCATCGGAAAAGTTTCTCTTCGGTTTCAGCTGTTTGGTATAGTTTCCCTCTCGTATTAACGAGTGCTGTTATTGGTGGTGTCGTGACAGCCATGCTTGGTTTTAAAATAGGTGTTGCAGCTATTCTAACGGGTAACCTGCTATTGTGTATTATTGTAGGGGCACTTAGTTACCTAGCTGGAAATACAGGTGAAAACTTTGCGATTTCCGCAAAAAGAACATTTGGTCAATTAGGTTATTTAGCAGTATCAGGACTGCTTTCAACAGTTGTTGTTGGGTGGTTTGCTTTAATGGTTGGTCTAACTGGAGACACAATGTTCCGTTCATTTGGAGCTAACTTATTAGTCATGACGATTTTAGGCGGCGTGCTTTATGTTGCAGCCACTTTTATTGGTATCAAAGCGCTCACAATATTAGGATATATAGCAGCACCTTTGTATCTCATTTTAGGGATTATTTCAGTAGTCATTGCCTTTAAAAATGGTTCCGGAGATATTATTAATTTTCAACCAATCGCAGGTGCAGGCGCTCTATCGTTTGGAGCGGCTGTGACAATGGTATTTGCCACTTTTACTGATTCAGGTACAATGACTGCTGATTTCACACGATGGGCGAAAAACGGGAAACAAGGATTTTTGGCGGCATTTACGGCATTCCCCATTTCAAAATTTTTTGCAGAAGTGATTGGAGCTATTATTGTTGCAACTGGCGTTGTATTACAACCTGAAACGACTGGCGGCGATTTTATTATGATATTAGCTGATGCTGGACCGTTCCTTTCTATATTAGCTATCATTTTTGTATTTATTAACCTTGGCGTTGGTTGCACACATTGCTTGTATAATGGCGCTGTAGGTTGGTCACATATGACAGGTGGTAAAATGAGAACATTGACGATTGTCCTTGGTGTCATTGGTATTGCTGTTGCTATTTCAGGTATATGGAATGCCTTTCAAACGTGGCTAAACCTTCTTGGGCTAATTGTCCCACCGATTGCGACCATCATTATTATGGACCAACTTATCTTAAAGAGGAAAAATGATGAGACGAAGAAATGGCAGCCTTTGTCCTTTATCGCTTGGGCTTTAGGGGCACTTGTTGCTTTAACTGTAAATGCCTACGCTCCTCAACTGTCAGTTGTAGTAGCAGGGATAGTATCATCAGCTATTTTCTTCTATATTGGTAGCTTGTTTACTAATTCCACTTCACTGAATGAATCAGAGAAACATGCATAGATATACCCTTAGAACGCAACTTTACAAGAAGTTGCGTTTTTTTATTCTCCCTCCTTATTCAAAGTTTTAAAAATTAAGAAGAAAACAAGTAGGGAATTACCCTATAATAACCATGTATGGAATTTATCTTGTTTTTATTTTTAAGATAAATGTATAATGCAAAATATGGTATTTTAATATAGCTTTTAAACATAAGGAGGGTGAACATTGATTCGTATTTTATACATAGAGGATGAAAAGGAAATTGGACAATGGGTTAGTAAGGATTTAACTGAAAGGGGCTATGAGGTGACCTGGTTAGAGTCTGGGGATGGTCTAGAGCAACATCTTTCCTCAAAGGATATTGCCATATTGGATGTGATGTTACCTGGATTAGACGGCTTTTCCATCGGTAAAAGAATTAAACGGGCAAATAACGAACTGCCAATTTTAATGCTATCTGCGAGAACAGCAGTTGAAGATAAAATAGAAGGCTTGAATTTCGCAGATGATTACTTAACAAAGCCTTTCCATCCAGATGAGTTAGTAGCAAGGCTTGAAGTATTACTGAGAAGATACCAAAAAAATGATGATGTGTTAGAACTACAGCATCTTAAAATGTATACAAAAGATATGAGGATTATTAATACATTGACTGAAGAAGAAATTCTCTTGACGGGTAAACAGTTTTATCTTTTACAGTATTTTATTCGCCATCTCAATCAAATTTTAACGAAAGAGCAACTCTATGAGGGCGTTTGGGGTGAAAGCTATATCGAAGGAGATAAAACATTGATGGTACATATTCGGTATTTAAGAGAAAAGATAGAAATAAATCCCGCAAAGCCCATGATTATCGAAACGATTCGAGGAATTGGTTATAGGGTAAAACTATGAAATTCTTTCAATCACTACTAGCTAAATATATGTTAATCATCCTATTAGCTTTATCGATTGTTCAAATTTCTTATATGGGAACAGCCATGTTTGTATTAGGAATTACGAAGACTGGGGTAGGGGAGTTTTCTAGTGAGGTGCTTTTGGAAAGTGAAATTGAGGAGCAATGGCACGCTCAGTCTAAAAATATAAACAATGTATCAAATGATGCTATTACTCAACTTTTTCAAAGGTGGCAAGAGCAATTACCTACGGCTTCTATGTTCTGGGTGAGTGAAGACGGGACATTATTGACTACAGTAAATGTTCAGGAGGAGCTTCCAGCAAAGTGGACACCCGCATTTACCACTAAATTTATAAAACAGCGGTATGGAGGAGACCCATTTACAGTTATTGCTTTCTTAGACGATGATGTATCCAATGGCTTTATTGTATTAGAAGTTCCAAGGAACGTATTTAATCCGCCACTTATTAATATCTACGAAAACTACGGTAACTTCTTATTTCTTGGCGTTATTGCCATTATTCTATTTTTCATTGTTGTATCTTTGTTATTTTTCAAAGGAATCAGAAAGAGACTTTTACATCTTCAAGATGCCATGGAAATACGGGATGTAGATGGTTTACCTATTGAAATCCATGTGAAAAAGAAGGACGAAATTGGGCAACTGGAGCATAGTTTTAACAGAATGGTTTGTGAGCTGAGAGAAAGCAAACAGCGCCAGCAAAAAGAAGAGCAACTAAGACGTGAACTGATTGCTAATCTCTCACATGATTTGCGAACACCTTTAACAAAGGTAAGAGCCCAATCCTACTCCATTAGCAAAGAGGCATTGTCAGAGGAAGGTAAGCAGGCATTACGTGCGATGGAAACGTCTATTGTGAACATTGATGCTTTAATCGAAAATTTAATGTCCTACACATTGCTTATGGCAAGTAAATATAAATTTGAACCGAAAGACATCAATGTTATTCGGTTTGTACGAGAACACCTGACGACATGGTATCCAGTTTTTGAGCGAGAAGGCTTTACTATTGATATTGAGCTACAAGCATTTGAACATCATGAATGGTGTGTAGACCCCATTTGGTTAGGGCGAATATTGGATAATGTCTTCCAAAATGTACTGCGGCACGCAAATAGCGGGAAATATATAGGTGTGAAAACGGAATCGACAGCGAGTTATACGGCATTTATTATCGAGGATCATGGAAATGGTATGAAAAATGAATCGAATGCAAAGGGTGCAGGAATTGGTTTATCAATTGTAGATGTCATGGTAAAGGGCATGCATTTAGAATGGGATATCTGTTCAGATCCATCGGGTACAAAAATTATTATAAAACATGTAAATCAATCTGCGATGCTTGGACAGTAACAGCTCGCAGATTTTTTTATGAAAAAATTACTTTTTTAAACAAAATTTAAACTTAGTCCCTACCTGTTTTTAAACTTCCAATTTTAAGATAGTAAAAGAGGTGAGGACATTGGAATATATCGTACAAACACAAAACTTATCGAAATGCTTTGGAAAAGAACAAGCTGTCTCAAATATAAATTTGCAAATACGCAAAGGTGAAATATACGGATTTTTAGGACCAAATGGTGCGGGGAAAACTACAACAATTCGCATGCTACTTGGTCTAATGAAGCCATCATCAGGAACAATAAAAATCTTTCAAAAGGATATTATGAAGGAACGTATTCAAATATTAGCCAATGTTGGTTCATTAGTTGAAAATCCTTCTTATTATCCACATTTGACGGCCTATGAAAATTTGGAGGCACTAAGAAAAATACTAGGTGTACCAAAAGCTAGAATTGATGAAGTTCTCCAAATTGTTCGTTTGAAGGAAGCTGCCAACAAGAAAGTAAAGGGCTTTTCACTAGGAATGAAACAACGACTTGGTATTGCTGCTGCTTTACTTCACAACCCAGAATTACTCATTTTAGACGAACCAACGAATGGTCTCGATCCTTCAGGTATTATTGAGATTCGCAATTTAATTAAAAGACTACCGAAGGAATACGGCATGACCATTATTATTTCCAGCCATTTATTATCAGAGATCGATCAAATGGCTACACAGGTCGGCATTGTTTCTAAGGGAACATTGATTTTTCAAGATTCCATTGAGGAAATGCGTAAATTTGCACAACCAAAAGTTACTTTTAAAGTAAGTAATAGCGAGAAAGGATGGCGTTCTCTTTTAGCCAATGGCATTAGGGCGGACTATCATGATGGCGTGATTTTCTTAGAGGAATGCTCGGATGAAAAGGTGGCTCATATTGTCCAGGTACTTGTTCAGGAAGGTATCTCCGTATTCCGAGTTGAGGAAGAAAAACGTTCATTGGAGGAAATATTCCTGCAAATGACGGCAGGAGAGCTGACGATATGATGGGTAAACTGTTAACTGCTGATTTCTTAAAGATTAAACGCAAAGGTTTATGGTTTTTAACACTCTTAGGTCCAATTGGTGTAGTCGCTCTGCAAATGGTCAATTACGGTGTTAGGAAAGACTATCTTTTACAGCAAAGCGAGGATGATTGGGGTTATTTTTTATTAAATATTCATTCATTTACACCGCTGGCCATTGTCTTAGGTATTGCTATTCTAACGTCATTCATGGCGAGTATTGAAAACGAGACAAATGCATGGAAGCAACTCATCGCATTACCTGTTTCAAAATTATCCGTATATCTATCTAAATTTACGGTGTTGGCTATACTGCTATTCTTGTCGTCGACACTGTTAATGATTTTTACACTTAGTTATGGCCTATTTTTAAACTTAGGTGAACCTGTACCTTACTTGGAACTCGCCAAGTTTAGTTACTTCCCAGCTCTTGCAGCATTGCCAATTCTAGCTCTTCAATTGTGGATTGCAAGTGTTTGCCATAATCAAGGTATTCCTATTACTGTAGGTATTTTCGGAGTGATTTTTGCCTATTCTTCTTATGTTTTACCAGATTGGATGATATGGAAGTGGCCATCTTTGATGAATCAATGGGATGAGCCAATCATCAATGTCATGTTGGGTGTAGGGATTGGTATCTTGCTCTATATTGTCGGCGTGATCGATTTTGCAAGAAGGGACGTGAAATAATGAGTGCTATACTGCGAGCTGAATGGTTTAAGTTACATAAATCAAAAATGGTACCGATTATCTTGGCAGGGCCAGTGATTGGACTGTTTATCGGACTATCAGCCAATTTAGAGGATAATATGTCAGGGATCCCAATCAATGAATGGTATATTGCTTTGTTCTCCATGAATTTAACATACGCTTTATTATTTTTACCGCTTATTACAGGTGTTTTTGCTAGTCTCATTTGTCGGTATGAACATCAATCTGGTGGGTGGAAGCAGCTCTTAGCACTACCTGTAACGAGGGGTAAAGTATTTATAGCTAAATATGTGTTAATTATGCTACTTGTTATGGCGATGCAGTTACTGTATTTATGTTCAGTTTTTGCTGTTGGGTTGATAAAGGGCTACACAGATCCTTTCCCAATGGAGATTGTTTGGAAAAGTATTATGGGGGGATGGGTAGCGACATTTCCTTTAGTGGCCCTCCAATTATGGATGTCCATTATGTTTAAAAGTTTTGCTGCTCCTTTTGCTGTCAATGTGGTATTTACGTTACCTTCTATTTTTGCTATTAATTCTGAACGTATTGGTCCTTATTATCCTTGGGCACAGCCCTTTTCTATGATGTATATTGGTGGCAGCACAGACGATGTCTTCTTTGTGCCATGGGAGCAATTATTAACAGTTGTTGGTGGTGGATTCATCCTGTTTTTCCTTGGAGGATATTTCTATTTCCAACGAAAAGCAATTTAACCTTAAGGGAGAACTGAAATGATAAAGATTAAACGAAGCTTACGATTATTGACCGCATGCATGCTACTATTTGTTTTAGTGGGATGTGGACAGGGGGAGCCTGTGGAAGATGCCTCACAATATAGTAGTGAAATAAAAGATATTACTATTCCTGATGATGTGAAAATTATTGGTTTTGGAGAAGCAACACACGGAAATGTAGAATTTCAAACATTAAAAAAGGATTTTTTTAAAGCAATGATTAAGAATGAAAATGTTCATGTCTTTGTTTTAGAAGGAGATTTTGGTGGTGCCCAGCAAATTAATCAATTTATTGTAAATAGTACTGGCACGGCGGAAAAAGCTATTAAAGCACTGGATTATGGCATTTATCAAACTGAACAAATGGTGGAGTTTGTGCAATGGATGCATGACTATAACCAAACAGCCAGTGATGAAGATAAAATTTATTTCTATGGCAATGATATGCAACGCTATGATGATAGCAAAAGGGGTTTACTTGATTATTATGCGGATGTCCATGCTGAAACGGCTAAGAAATATACAGCTCAGCTAGAACATGTGTCAAATAAAACGATGAGAGATTTATCGAACAGCCAGTTAGTAGAGCTCGATAAAACGATTGATGCCATTATCAAAGATTTACAATCAAACAAAGAGGCATATGAGAAAAAGTCATCAAAGGATGCCTATTCCTTTGCTGCCCAATACGCACAAATACTAAAGCAACGAACACAATTGTTTTTAAACGATGGTAATTACATGAATTTACGCGACGAATACTTAGCTGAAAATTTACAATGGATTGTTGATTTCGAAGCGACTAAGGGCCATGATAAAGTACTGATGTCTGGTCATAATGGTCATATTGAGAAAACTTCTGCTACAATGGCAAGTTATAAGTCAATGGGACAATATTTAAACGAACAATATAAAGATCAGTACTTTGCCATTGGTACGGACTTTGTGAACAATACATTTCAAGCACAAAATGGGTCTGGTGAACGTAAGGAGTATACGATAGAACATCATAACGCTTTAGTGGATGCCTTTAGTGATATACATGACAACATCTTTTATGTAGACTTTGAAAATGCTAGTCAATCAGAAGAGCTATCAAATATTCTTTCGAAAGAGCAAAGAATGGGCAATATTGGCGATGATTTTCGTCCTTGGTATAAGCTTACAAAAATGCTCTATACCATTAAAATGACACCTGCTGATGCATATGACGGTCTTATAGTTGTGCAGGAAGCAACACCAACAAAAATAATGGATTAGTTAAATTTTAGCAATCCACATCAAAAAATCTCTTTTCTTCTCCATTATGATAAAAGTGAGGTGAGAAATATGGAGTATAGTCAGGCAACACAAAGGATTATTACTTATATTGAGGAGCAATTGGTGGAAGAAATAGCACTTGAGTTTATGCCGAATATTACTGGCTATTCGAAGTTCCATCTAAGTCGAATCTTTAAACAAGAAACAGGGCTTACGATTGGTGAATACATTCGGAAGCGCCGATTAGCTGTGGCTGCCAGTAGTTTAATATACTCCAATGCATCGATAATAACGATTGCCTTTACATTTCAATTTCAATCTCAAGAGGCTTTTACAAGAGCTTTTAAAGAAGTGTATGCTTTGCCACCAGGAAAGTACCGAAAATTGATGCAATCACTAGCTATGATGGAGGAGGAAAAGTTGATGGAATTAAATGAACAGGTTACGGGTTGGATGCTGAGCGGCGCAAATCCAGAATTATATCAATTTCATACGGATGATAAGGTATTTCATTCAGGAAAGCGCTCTGGTGTAATATTTTCCACAACTGCATCAGCGAATAACGGGCAATTTGCTACGATGATGCAGGGCTTTCAGGCAGCTGACTATAAAGGGAAGCGGCTCAAAATGTCATGCTACTTAAAAACGGCTGAAGCTACAAAATGTGGAGCGTGGATGCGTATAGACAATGCTACGGGTGATACCATTCAATTTGATAATATGGATCAGCGTTCTGTGACGGGAACTACTGAATGGAATCATTATTCTATTATTTTAGATGTACCTGAAGAAGGTGATTCCATTTATTTTGGTGTGTTGTTAATCGGCACAGGAAAAGTATGGGCAGATGGCTTCCGTTTTGAAGAAGTCAACGATAAGGTTCCCTCAACCAATATGCTTTCACAGGAAAGATTACCGAAACAACCAGCGAATTTAGACTTTAGTATGGAGTGAACCGAGGGCTGACTTTGTGTAACAACGTATTGTTTACCTCTAATTTGTTAAAGCTAACAAAGAGGAGGTGTGAAACGATGGCACAAGAAATTCTTTGTGAAGTCAATAACTGCACATTTTGGGATTCTGGAAACAAATGCACAGCAGAAAAAATTTATGTTGTCAGCCAGAAAGGACAACATGCTTCCAACAGTGAGGAAACTGACTGTAAAACATTCAAACCTGACACGCATTAATGAAAAAAAGGGTAGCCACGTATATGGTTACCCTTTTTCCCTGTCTTTATGAATAAACATCGACCTTTTCCTTGTTAAATAAAAGTTCATGTGCATTTTTTACTTTTTCTTCTACATAATCCAATGAGTATTTACCAACGGAATCTGTTAAATCACCAATTGCCCGCGACAAGTTATCAATGATTGGGATTAATTTATGCATTTCCGTGCGGTCGTTTTCTTTGTGCATCTCATCCATGATTTCATAGGCAAGACGCTGAATTTTCCTTAGTCGCAATTTTTCAGATTGCATTGAATCCTCCTTATTGAGCCAATTTATGATGTCTAAATATATGAAGAACAATAAGGTTTCATGAATGACTTTTAATAAAAGTAATTGTTAGGGTTGTTAAGAGACAACGAAATTTCCTTTATACCGATATCAATTTTTGAATCTTCCACATTGGAAACATTGAATTTCAAAATTCGCTCCTGATAAAATTCATCTAAATAATTGCGGTTAATAGAATCAAGATGTATATTGCTTCGTTTCAAATGTTGGATAAGCTTATCGGTATTGACCTGTCTTGGTAAAATGATGTGGCTATGCATACAGATTTCCCGAGATGCCTTATATTCTGCCAAATGGGTTGTTATCGATTGTTGAAGTATGTTTGCTCGTATGGCATAAGACTCGCTGACCTTCTTTTGATACCGTTCAAACATACCACTTTTTAAGTAGAGCTCTAAGGCAGCCTGGGAAATCATCGAGCTATCAATATCAGTGGTATTTTTATGTTGCTGAAATGTTTGAATAAAGACCTCTGGTAAAACAGCTAGACCTATACGTAAGCCAGGAAACATTATTTTAGAGAAGCTTTTTAAATAGATGACATGTTGCTGTGTATCATCTGAATGAATGGGATCTATTTTCGAATTTTGCTCGAAATCCGCTAAATAATCATCTTCAACAATGTAAACATTATATTGATAAGCAAGTTTACGAATCATATCTTTTTCCTGTTTGCTATAAGAAGTACCTAGAGGATTGTGCAGGCGAGGCATCGTGTAAAAAAACTTAATGTCGTGTTTACTAAAAATGCGCTCTAACTCATATAGATCAATGCCTTCTGTTGTTCTTTTGATGCCGATGGCGGGAATTCTATAGGTTTTTAAATAATCCATAAACAAATGATAACTAGGTTGTTCCACTAAAATGGTTGAGCGACCATTTGGAAATGGCATAATACTTAGCAGAGACAGGGATTGCTGGACGCCTGAAGTAATGAAAATATTGTCTTCTTTTGTGAACACTTGATAGTTTGCTAATAATTTTTTTGCTTCTTTTATTAAGGATGGTAAGCCTTTCGGTGTCCCGTATCTAAATAGGTCTGCTTGGTATGTATCGATTGCCTTGTTGATGCAATGTTGAAAATCTTGGTACGGGAAAGCATGCCAGCTGGGTGAGGAAGTAGCAAAATCTATATGATCTTGAACCTGTGGCTGAAAGGGTAACTGATGGTCAACAACATAGTAGCCGCTTTTCGGTAATGCATAGATAAGATGCTGATCCTCAAGTTTCTTTAAAGAAGTTAAAATAGTGCTTTTACTGCAGGAGTATTGCTGTGATAACTGGCGAATAGAGGGTAGCTTTGCCCCTGATTGAAGAGTACCTGCTTGTATTTGAGTCATAAGCTGTGAATAAATCCATTCATATTTAAGCATATATAACCTCCAGCACATCTGTATCGGTACAGATGTGTTTTTTTCATATCGTCAATGTTTGCTCTTTTTAATACGATAACCATACTAGCTGGAAATGATTGAAAAGGAGAATTATCGTATGTCAGAAAAAAGAAAAGCCTATATAGCAGCGATTTTGTATGCATTTGTCATTGGACTTTCATTCATGTTTGTGAAAGTTACATTGACTGTGGCGAGCCCTATTGATACATTAGCTCATCGCTTTACAGTTGCCTTCATCGGTATTGTTATTTTACTAGTATTTACAAAAAATAAGCTAACAATCAAAAAACAGGATCTACTAAAAATTTTACCTTTAGCTTTATTGTATCCCATTGTTTTTTTCACGTTCCAAGTGCTTGGGCTTGCTAGAATTTCCTCATCAGAAGCGGGAATTATTCAAGCAACAATTCCTATTTTTACATTAGCACTAGCGGGTTTATTGTTAAAGGAAAAAGCTACACGTGGACAGTTTGTCTCCATAGCGTTTTCTGTACTTGGTGTAATTTATATGCTAATGATGAATGGGGCAAATACTACTACAGGAAATGTCATTGGCAGTGGATTTATTATACTTTCAGCTATTGCTGCATCGATTTATAACGTATTTGCAAGAAGGCTTACAAAGCAATATTCTTTACTGACATTGACATATGTCATGACATTGTGCGGATTTATCATTTTTAATGGAATAGCTATTGGAGAACATGTGATGAAGGGCACATTCAATGATTTTTTTAAACCATTTATACATGTTGATTTTATCATCGCCATTTTATATTTAGGTCTATTATCTTCACTCGGTACATCTTATTTATCAAATTATGCTCTAGCAATATTAGAAGCTTCCAAAATGAGTGTTTTTAGTAATTTGGCTACGCTCATTACTATACTTACTGGTATTTTATTTTTACAGGAATCATTCCGTATATACCATTTAATAGGGGGATTCATGATAGTTATGGGTGTTATAGGAACAAATTATTTTGGCCTAAAGAGGGTAGCAAAAAATGAGAAAATATAGCCTTTTATTAATTATAAGTTGTATATGGGGCTCTCAATTTTTCTTCGTTGCATTAGTGACGAATGATGTTGGGGCAATTACTTTATCGTTGTTGAAAGCCTCAATCGGTGCCGTTTGTTTAAGTATGATGAGCGCATTTTTGAAAAGAGAAAACAGCAAGGTGAATAGTAAATACTATGTGTTGATTGCTATTTTTGAGGTTGTGATCCCCTTTATCCTTATTGCACAAGGTCAAAAATATGTATCCAGCAGTATTGCGTCTATGTTAATAGCGATGGTTCCCATTATCACATTAGTTCTTTTCGTTTATTTCTTTAAGAAAAAAGTTAGTAAATTCCAAACCATTAGCATTTTATTAGGTTTCTTTGGAATAGGTGTTCTTTCATGGCCAACACATGAAATGAATGGTTCAGGTACACTATTCGGGACTGTATTACTTCTATTGGCTGCAATGAGCTTTGCACTATCATTAATTTTAATGGAAAAGCTAGAAGGTGGTTCACCAATCGTTCATATGCGGAATGTTTTAGGGATTGCCACTGTAATTTTATTACCAATGGCTATTATCTTTGAACAACCATTACAAATAAGCATGAGTGGATTCCAGTTGGTGGCCATTATTATTTTGGGCATTTTCCATTCGGGAATTGTTTACATGCTGTATAACCTTTTGATTAAAAAGGAGGGCGCCTTATTTGCGTCTTTTAGTAATTACATAGTTCCTGTAGTAGGTGTACTACTGGGCTATTTTATTTTGGACGAGCCATTAGTAACCCGACATTTCATAGGAATATGTATTATTCTTTGTGCACTTTTGTTATCAAAAGAGCGGGTTGTTCACAAAAACCAAAAGGAATATTAAAATGTGAACGTAGATAAAATAGGAAAAGATAATTATAGAAAATCACCTCCAATATGTGCGAGGTGATTTTGTTATTTTTTTGGTAATGTAATAACGAAGGTAGTTCCCTTAGCAAGTTCACTTTCGATAGAAATAGTGCCTCTATGTGCTTGAACAAGGTTATGCACGATTGCCATGCCTAATCCGGTCCCTTCTGATGAAGCATCTGTTGTTGTTCCACGATAATACTGTTGGAATATATTGTCCTTCAGATCTGAGGGCATACCCACACCGTTATCCACAATGTGGATTTCAATAGATTGATCAGCATCAAATATATGTGTATAAATATCGGTGTTAGGAGGATTGTGGATAATTGAGTTCATCAAAATGTTTTGCAATATCCGTTGCATATATTTAGTATCAAAATCAATGTATAAGAAAGTATGATCTGTGTGAAAATGCAAGATATATTCATCTGCTTGTGGATAATTGCTAATAGTAGCCACGATTCTTTTGGCAAACTCTACAATATCCTGATTTGCTTTCTGCAAGGGGAGTTTTCCTTCTGATTGATTTAGTTGAATAACAAGACTTAAATCTTGAATTAATTCCTCCATATGCTTGCCTTTATCGGCAATTTCCTGAATAAAAGAATGAGCTTCATCCTTTGTCCATTTGTATTGATCATTTAATAATAAGGTAGAATAGCCTGTAATATAGGTTAACGGTGTTTTCAAGTCATGAGATATTCCTGCAATCCATTCTTGTTTTGCCTGTTCGACTTTTGCTCTCTCTATTTCGGCAGCCTTTAGTTTTCCTGATAGGGATTGTAGATGCTATAGTACCTCTTGATAGAGCATGTAGCTCATACGTAATTTGCCTTTACGGTTATAGATTTTTGAAAAATCATTTGGTTGTGCATAGTTTTCCTGTGAAAGCTGCTGAATCCAACTCATTATAAAACCAAGTGGCCCTCCAAAATACCATCCAAATACAGCAATACATATTAGCGTGCTAAAACCAAAAATCCACAACACCAGTAAATTTTCATAATCCTCACTAACAGATTGCTTAAAGAGTGGAAGAGTACCTTCAAGACCAATGATAATACAAAGGCCACTAATGAATATCCACAGTATTATCCCCAATGCAAGATGTAGCGTAAATCGAGTATTTATTCGCATAATAATTCCTCTTTTGGTGGGATAAATTTATAACCGATTCCTCTTAGATTGACAATAATTTTAAGCTTACGCGTATCATCCCCAAGCTTTTTTCGTAACTTCGAAATATGAATGGTAACGGTCTTCCCTCGACGAGCGGTGAAGTAATATTAAAAGAAACGAATGAGGAAAAATCTTTACATGTAGAAACCAAATCAGGGGATATTCTAGTTTCATATCGTACTGCTCCGCAATCATTAATGTTGATAGCAAATAATTAATCATCAGATATCACAGTTGAATTAAAGGGATTAAAATAGAAAAAAATACTAAGGATTCAATAGAGGGGAGAATTGGAGAAGTAGAAAATAAGGTAGAGTTAAAAAATAAGGCAGGAATAATTAATATAAAATAATGGAAATGTATGACAAACTCGAAATAATTCAGAGTTTGTCATACAATATTTGAAAAATCTATAAATCAAAACAGTATATTTTAATGTCGCTTTACTGCTTCATTTTTATTCTTAAAATCATTTTATGATAAAGTGACAAAATTATATAAGCAATCATAGAAAACAGATCAATTACAATTAAACTCACAGTAAAAGCATGTATATAATTTAAGAAAGAAGCGCTCTCTAAACTTGTTCCTAAATAACAAGAAAATACTATACTAATGCCTGCGACTGCTAAGGAATTTGCTAAGTACATAAAGGTTGTAAATAGACCAGCAGCAACCCCCATATGAATCTTTGGAATGTTACCCAATATGGCATTTGCTAAGGGTGTTGTAGCAAGACCAAGTCCAAGGCCATAGACGAATAAAAGGATTACTGCATCAGGTCTGAGTAAATTATATTGCTTCATCCATAAGAAGAAGACAAGTAAAAAAGTACAAATACTCATACACAATGCACCCATTTTTAAAACAATAAAACCATATTTATTAATAATTTTTGAAGAGAGAATGGACGTTAAAAAAAATCCAACTCCTATTGGTAGAAAAACTAAGCTCGTTTCTCTTGTATCATACTTTAGACCATATTGTAAAAAGTAACTAAGGATAAAGAAAAAGGCAAACATACTTAAATAAATAGATAGCACAGAACAAATCCCAAATAAAAAAGGGCGATGCTTAAATAAACTTAGGTCTACGAGAGGTGACTGTTGAAGTTTTTGCTTAAATCGTTCAAGATAAATAAACAAAATAAGTACAACAAATGAAAGCAGTATACAGATAAAAATCCATGTTTGCCATCCCTGTTTTTGGACTTGGGATAAAGGATAAATAAGTAGAAATATACTAACCATTAATAAAATTGAACCCATCCAATCAATATGATTGGATTTCTTATCCGTTGACTCAGGTATAATAGGCAGCAAAAGGAGTACTAGAATGCCGATTGGAACATTGAAAAAAAATACAGTTCGCCAACCGCCGTTAAATATATTCCAATGAACTAATAATCCCCCTAATATTAAGCCAAAGGTAAAGGCTACTCCAATGACAGCACCATACAAGCCGAAAGCTAAATTCTTTTCTCTAGGCGGAAAAATTTCCTGGATTATTGATAAAACTTGAGGTTGAATAAGGGCTGCGGCTAAGCCTTGAACAAATCGAATCCCAACTAATAACAATGGGCTTGAAAGAATTCCTCCTAGAAAAGCAGTAAGGGTAAAGAACAATACGCCAATCCATAATATTTTTTTTCTACCGTAAATATCGCCAAGTGTACCTCCAATTATTAGAGCAGTTGCAAGCCCAACCGAATATCCTGAAAATATTAATTGAGCGTGAGAAAAGGATATGTGCAAGTCGTTTTGAATTGCAGGTAATGCAATTTGGATCATGTAAGTATTTAAGGAGATTAATAATGTTGGAAGTAATATCACAGCTAATGCCAACCATCTATATGAATACAACATACTTGATTTTTCTGATGAAATTGGATTCATAGATACTCCCCCCTTTTAATTGATTGGTTGTCAGTCAAAAAATAGTTTTAGTAATTTGGTAAAGCTGGATGATACGCGACGACTATATTTTTCGTATCATTATTTTGATAGATACAACAGTCAACTTCATAAACCTCTTTTACTAATGCAGGTGTTAATAGCTTCTCGGGCTTGCCATGTGTTAGTATTCGACCATTTTTTAGTACATATAGATATTCGCAATACATAGCAGCAATAGATAGATCATGTAATGCAGCCAGTGTACCAATTTGTAGTGATTGCACTAGTGATAAAATTTGAATTTGGTATTTAATATCTAGGTGATTTGTAGGTTCATCCAAAATTAAAAACTGTGGTTCTTGAGCTAAGACACGTGCGAGAATGACACGTTGTTTTTCACCACCAGAAAGATAAGAGAAATGTTTTGAAGCATAATGTTCTAGGTTTACTTTTCGTAATATGTTATCCACAAGTTCTATATCATTTTTTGTGTCTGATTCCAACATTTTTTTATGAGGTGTTCTTCCCATCATCACCATTTCACGTACAGTAAAGTCAAAATTTGTGCTGTTAAATTGCCCAACAACCCCCATTTTTTTTGCGATTTCTTTAGGAGAGGATTTAACAATATCTAAATCATCTAAAAAAATCTTGCCACTAGTGGGTTTTATGACTTTATAAATGTTTTTTAATAGTGTGGATTTTCCACAACCATTCGGTCCAATAATGCCAACAAATTGTCCTTCTTTCACCTTTAGCGAAATACTTTTGATAATTTCAACATCTGATACTGTGAATGAAACATTTTCCACATCTAATTCCATATTAGTTACCCCCAAAACCATATTTCTTTTTTATTAACATGTGCATAAATACTGGGGCCCCTAATAATGAGGTCACGATGCCAATTGGTAATTCGCTGTTAGGAATGATTGACCTTGCTAATAAATCTGTCCATATTAAAAAGATGGCCCCTACTAAAATAACGATAGGTAGTAGTTGGTGATGATTTGAACCTGTAAAGATTCGTACAATATGTGGAATAATAAGCCCAACAAAGCCAATGATTCCACAAGTTGAAACTATAATGCCTGTCAAAGCAGCAGAAATAACTAAAAATGCTTTTCGATAAGTATTTATATTAATACCTAATGTTATAGCATCATCATCTCCCATAAGCATGGCATTCATAGTCCGCCATTGGGAGAGGAAAAATACAGCTATAATAATAATAGTAGTAGCAATTAAAGGCAGGTCATCCCAATCAGCAGTGGCCAAACTCCCCATTGTCCAAAATGATACTGATCGTACACCTTCCGCATCCTTCGCAAAATATATAAATAGATTAGATAGAGCTGTAAATAGTGCATTGACAACAGTTCCGGCTAGAATAAGTTTAATAACAGACATTTTTTCTCCAATGCTTGATAGCAGCAATACTAGAAATGTTGCCAATAAAGCACCTAGAAACGCCCAAATCATTAAATTTGATTCTCCAAAAAGGTTGAACTGATATCCTAATATAATAGAGAGTGTTGCACCTAGTGAAGCACCTGAGGAGATACCAAGTAAATAAGGATCTGCAAGTGGATTCTGAATGGTTGCTTGCATCACACTACCACAAAGTGCCAAACCACTCCCAACGAATAGGGCTAATAAAACTCTGGGAAAACGAATTTGCCAAATGATTTCGAGTGTCATTTTAGAAATAGTTGTATCTATATGACCTATATTTATTCCTGTAATTTGATATAAAACAATTTTGCAAGAATCAATAAAGGGTATACTGACTTGTCCTATGGAAACAGAAGCAATTATAGAAATGAAAACCAGCACTATCAAAAATAGAAGTAGGGTAAAAAAAGAAAATTTACTTTTGAGCATTTTTTATCTCCCCATTAAATTTTTCAGGGTGGATAAATGCAGCCACTTCTTCATATAAATCAGCAATCTCAATACCACCATTTATAGCCCCTGTATATTCTACGACCATAACCTCATTATTTTGAATGGCTTTCACAGTTCGAAGCTTTTTATCATTAATTAAATTATTTTTTGTTTTCTCTTGATTAGGCTCTTGGAATTCTGTGATGATAATTTTATCTGGATTTGCTGCAATAATTGCCTCTGTTGAAAGCTCAATATAGTCTTCTTTCGAAAGTTCTAAATATGTAGCTCCTGCACCTTCAATCATCTCGTCAATCATGGCCCATTTAGGTGAGAAGTAGAAATACTTTCCTCTAGCTCCACTTATCAATAGAACAGTAGGCTTTTCCTTAGAATCTTTAATTTTAGAAGTAATGGCATCTATGCGTGTTTGTTGTTCAGCCAGATATTTATTCGTTTTATCTTCTATATTAAAAACCTTCCCGAATGTTTGAATTTCCTCAAAGTAAATATCTATGTTACGTCCTATTGTAAAGTTGGTAGAAGAAATAACAGGAAGTCCACGGTTGTTCCAAGAAGAGATACTTCCAATTAATTCTTCACGAAATGCAGAAGCAATAGAGTAGATTAAATCAGGTTCTAGAGCCATGATAGACTCCTTAGCAGGCCACATTTCACTAACTAAAGGTAGTTTTTCAATCTCATCTTTGTAGTCTGAATTTGTTAAATCACTATATGCAAATCCAACGACTTTTTCTTGCTGTCCAAACTTAACTATTAACTCTGCGACAGCTGAACCGATGACCATCACTTTCTCTGGAGCATTGGAGATAGTCTGAGAGATTTTCTGTCCTTCATATGTGTAAGTATCTAGTGTTAATGGATAGTTTCCACTAATAGTTGTATTGTCTTTTTTCTCAGAAATAGTTTCCTGTGATTGTGCACAACCTAAAATCAGCAATAGAAGTGTGAAACCTAATAGAAAAAGGGTCTTTTTTAACATTTAAATCCTCCTAAAAATTAGTATTTGACTGACTGTCACTCAATAATGTTTCACAATATTTCTTCTCACTCTGATAATTTGACTAGTTATTAGTCAAATGCTTAAATGAAAAAAGGGGGTAGTTCAGAAAATGATTAGAGTAACAAAAAGTGCATCAGAACGACGAAATGAGATTTTAGATACAGCAGAGTCTCTTTTTAGTGAAAAAGGTTATGAAAAGACCTCAACTACTGATATAACCAAAAAGATGGGAGTAGCACAGGGAACGCTGTACTATTACTTTAAGTCTAAAGAAGCATTGGCAAATGCATTAATTGATAGGCAACTTAAAGGAATAAAGCAAGAATTTACAGAAGTCATCTATAATGAGACACTTACGGCGTATGAGAAAATTGCATGGATTTTTGTCTATGAGCTTGATGATCCAACAAGCCATGTAGAAATCTTTAAATATTTACAACATGATAGTAATGCTACTCTGCGTCAAATATTACATGTTCAAACCATTTGTCAGTTTACGCCACTCCTAACAGATTTAAATATACAAGGCAATAAAGAGGGGCTCTTTCACATTGAAAATCCAACGCTAGTGGCAGAATTTTTCCTATCGACAATCCATCATTGGGTAGATTCATCGTTATTTAAATGGAATAAAGATGAACGTATTGCTAGAATTAAAGCCATTCAATCTACGTTCGAGCATTTATTCGGAGTCCCTCATGGAAAATTTGATTTATCCCTCCTAAGACAAACTGTGAAAGTTAAATTTAATTATTGAGTGAAAGCGTCTTAAATGATAATCAATATCAATTAAGATGCTTTTATTATAATTACTGACTGACAACCTGTCAAATTGTTTTTATTAGATCGATGTTAACGCATAAAAATTTGGAAAAGGAAACTTCTAAGTATAGTAACTGTTTGTTATTATTTTTAAAGTACAACTAGTAAGGTGCAAATTTCCTATCATACTTTTTTAATTAAGGAGAAAAATAATACAATGGAAAAGATTTTCCAAGAAATATTAAAATTGATCAAATTTGCGGATAAAAGGATTATAATCGGTATTTCAGGTCATGGAGCTGCTGGAAAAACAACGTTTGCCCAAAAACTTATACATGCTTTAAATCAAGATGAAGTGAATTATATGAATACTGATCCCTATATTGTGAATTCGGATATTCGCAAACAAACAATGCTTGATTATACATATCAAAATGAGCATCATCGTTTTAAAATGACGGCTTGTCACCCCGCTGCTCATCATCTGCCATCATTGGAGAGAGACGTTCAGATGATAAGAGCAGGACTTGATTTAATGACCATCGATACACATTATCTGAAAAGCACTCTTATTTCTTCAAAAAAGAAAATTACTATAGTAGAAGGAATGGGTGTAGGATTTATCAATCCTAATCTATTTGATTTGAAACTTTATTTCTATACAGATGGTAAAACAGAGTTTATAAGAAGATCAGGTCGAGATGTGCTTGAGAGAGGAACAGATATCAATTATTTGAAGCAGTCACATGATGAGCGACGTATTCAATATGAATTATTTATGCATCCATATTGCCAGAATTTTGATATGGTTATTAAAACACAGGACGATGCAATCCTTATTGAAAAAAATACACTTTTAAAATAAAAGAGAGCCATCTACTAATCAATTAGTGGATGGCGTCTATCTTTAGTATTGAAATTTTACGCGGACAGTAGCATCAATAGCAATTTGTCCCTGTTCTATAGGTGTAACTCCTGAGGAAACAGCCATAGAGCGGTAAAGGATCGGTGTGTTAGCTTGCTCTTCCACAATTTCTATAGGGAGTGGTTGTAAAGGAAGGTGCATGGTTTCTGCTATTGTTTTCGCCTTCAGCTGTGCATTCTGAAGAGCAAAACTTAATGCTTGCTGATAGTAAGCATCTGTATGGTCTAATTTGAACTGAATGTTGGCAATGCGATTTGCTCCATTTTCTACGGCTGTATCAATGACTAAGCCCAAATTATCGATGTTTGATACATTGACGGTAATGGCATTGACCACTTCATAGCCATTAAAAATTTGTTTGCCATCTTCAAAATGATACTGTGGTGTAACCGTATAACTAGCTGTTTGTATTTGTTCTCTTGGAATACCGAGGGCTACTAGTGATTGAATGACTTGATTCATGATCATCGCATTTTCCTGCTGAGGACCTTGTACATTGTTACCTTGTGTATGGACTTCAATTAGTATTTGTACAGAGTTTGGAGTAGTCATTACCTGCCCATTTCCAGTTACCGTAAGTACACGTGATAGATGGGGTACTTGTTGATTGATCTGTGCATAGTACATACAATACCACCCTTCGTAAGGTTTATATAATAAGCTATGCAAAAAAAATTATGACTTGTCTAGTTTTTTTAATAATTTATTATGGAGCTTTGTAAATAATAATAAGGTGAAAATAGTACCTAGCAAGGCTAAAAACATGTCCCATTGGGCATCCCACCGATCTCCCTGCATCCCTAAAAAATCTTTTGCCCCTTTACTTCCCTTGGAAATACGTGTACTTAACCATTCAATGATTTCATAGAGTGCAGCAATCGCCAGCAAAATACTGATGGAAATGCCTGTTAACCAAGCTCCTTTAGTAAGCGGTGTCTTTCTAATTAGTATTTCCCTTATAACGATGGTCAATAAACCTTTTAAAAAATGGCCAAAACGATCATAGTGATTACGTTGTAAATTAAATTCCTCTTTTATCCAGTTGAATAGTGGGACTTCCGAATAAGTATAATGCCCACCTATAAATGTTAGAATCGATAATAGGGCAATGATGAAGTAAGAAATTGTTGTGAATCGAAATTTATTATAGATACAAACCACAATAATTATCGCAATTATTCCTGGGCTAACTTCAGCCAGCCAATCTAAGTAGGAGGATGGCTTAATGACAGACCAGATGAAAACGATCAAGACGATGGCAAGGAAAGTCACATGTATTATAAAATGTTTACTACTGTTCATTACAACACGCTCCCTTTGTCCCACAGTATGGGGAAGAGGGAGTTTGCTTATTCAATCCATGTTGGGGATCAAAAAAAGGAAAAGCGTCTAGTCATTCTAGAACAGACGCTTTTTTTAGATTAGATCATTTTTAAAAGTGCCTCGACGCCACTCATTCCTTCTGTAATGCCAAGTTGTTCAGCTTCATAAGTAACTGATTCTAAGGGAGCCGTTAATAACTCATCAATCGTCTTTACACCTACTGCCCGACCAGCAATAATTTTTCGATCAACTAAGTGACTATTTAATAGACCTACATCTAATGCACCGCACATAATGTAGCCTGTATTATTGGAAATGGTCAGTAGCGTGGTTTTAGGTAATTGAACAACTACTGCAGTGAAGAAATGCCCCTTAATCATAATAGGTTCAATTGTCACCATTGAAATCACTCCTTTTCTCTATATACAATATGGTGATGACTAACGAGGTGTTCGACATTTCCATTAAAAAAATCTCTAATGGTGTCATAACGCCCCTAATCATTCTCATACGTAAGGAAAAGAAGGCTTTATAGCAGAAACAAAATTATTGTAGAAAAAGGAATCTACTCATGGTGATTAGATTCCTTTTAACATTTACTTTGTATAAGATAGTAAAGCTGTTTGTTTAAATTTATTTAATGCAATAGTTGCCTCACTTTTAGAACTATACTCAAACATGCGATATGTGTTTACTTCAAATACTGTAATTACCCACATTTATGACATCTCCTTTGTTGTGTTACATAACAATTATTTAATTACAATTGTTGTTATATATCAGTTTACATGAATAAAGGAGAAAATAAAAGGTTATCTCTTATGTTTCACATATCGTTCAAATTTATAAAATTTTTTTGAAATAATTAAAACTGGAAAACAGACAATCCTTCATAAGTATAATTCACTGTAATTCGCAAATAGTAAGTTGACGGAGTTCTGTGAATGTGGACTTGGGAGGTGATGCTATGTCACGTAAATATGTATGGGGTTTAACGGTTTTCTTTTTAATCATCTCGGGTTTTTTTGTAGGGCGCGAAGCCCATGCTGATAAGGGACGTCCGTATTATGAAGAGACAGGAGAAGTTGTGTGGGATATAAACACAGAGGATAAAATTGTGGCACTTACCTTTGATGATGGCCCACATCCCAAATACACAGCAGCGGTGCTTGATTTATTAGCTAAACATGATGCTAAAGCTACCTTTTTTATTGTTGGGAAAAATGCTGACAAATATCCAGAGCTTGTTTTACGTTCTTATACAGAAGGGCATGAATTAGCAAATCATACGTATACACACTCGTTTAAAGTTTCCATCAATAAATTACAAGAAGAGCTTCGACAGACGAATGACACAATTTATAGTATTACTGGTTTTTCCCCGGTTTTATTCCGTCCTGTGGGTGGAAATTACACAGATGCTATGATAAATGCCGCTGTAAAGGATGGCTACAAGGTCGTGATGTGGTCTTGGCACCAAGATACTCAAGACTGGAAGGAGCCCGGTGTAAAGAAGATTGTGCAAAAGGTTATGAAAGGCACAAAGCCTGGCGATGTCATATTATTTCATGATGGTGGTGGTAACCGTACACAAACCATTAAGGCATTAGAGGAGATAATACCAGCATTAAAAAAACAGGGCTACACATTTGTGACAATATCCGAGTTGATTGAAAGTAAACAACAGCAAGAGCAAATTCAATAATGAAAAATGAGCCATCTCAACAATGCTTGAAATGGCCTATTTTTCACCTAAATAGCATTGATTGAGTTAGAAGAAAATGATTGGAGCCAGTGCAATCCCTAGAATAGTTCCTATGGCAATACCAAAGCCAAAGCCTCTTCCTCCAAATCCCCAAAACCCTAGACCATAACCACCATATCTTCTATCAGGTAGAATCCATACCTGTCTTCTGTCTACCCTCGTGATTTCCCCAACATGTACTCTACCAGATGTATCCGAAATTCTAACGCGTTTACCGTGATATTTACAACAGAGATTATAAGCATCAGTTGGATTCACAAATATCCCTCCCTTCTACTTCATTACAAGCTAATATATGCAAATTGATACATTTATCTTTAGCCGATTGTCTATTCATAACATATACTGTCAAGAGGTGATAACATGGCAGTTGTATCTACAGATAAGTGGCTTGCAGAATATAAACATGCCAGGGAATCTAAAAGCATTGATGAGTTAAATAGCTTACAATGTTCGATTTTATGTGATCGTTTGGTCAAACTTTTTCAAGATGGGTATCCGGAAGAAATACACTTTTCATTACAGCAACAGGGTCTTTTTCTACCAGATGAAGAAGTTGATCTAGAGAAACTAAAAAAGCTGAATGTGTGGGCTTGCGTGGAACAGGAGTTTATGTACTTACAGCAGAAGTGGAATGGTCCAATTATACCTATTTATATATTTCCAATTACCCAACAGCAAAAAATCACCAATAAAAACGGTGTGGCTTATCCTCATTCGCTTTTTTTATTTGTAGGAGAAGTAGAAAAACAGGAACTTCAAGCATTATTTGCTCATGAATATAACCATGTTTGCCGTTTACATCATTTTAAAAAATCTCTTGATAATATGACTTTGTTGGATTCTCTTATTCTAGAGGGGTTAGCAGAATGTACGGTGAAAGAGTTATACGGAGATAAATGGTTAGCACCATGGTTAAATAACTATACATTTGAACAGGTAATGTCTCTATGGAAGACTCACTTCTTGCCAAATTTACAACTTCAGGGATTGGAAAAACATCGACCATTTTTATACGGTGGGGAGCTTCCACCATGGATAGGCTATTGTATAGGCTATGAAGTTGTTCGATCGTATCTTACGAACCATCCATCACAGCATCCTTTATTAGTGGCAAGCCAAGATATACTTGCTGGCTCTGATTTTCCGCTACAATAGAGAAAAGGAGTGATTGTTGTGGCTAGTGAAATAAAAAATGTATTATTACCAATAGTAGATTCGTCCACAAGGGTGCTAATTGTTGGCTCCATGCCAGGAAAACAATCATTAGAAAAGCAGCAGTACTATGGCAATCCACGCAATCACTTTTGGCCCATTATCGGGGAGCTATTAGAGATTGAAATTCCTCATGACTATAGTGGGAGGATTGCCATATTAAAAAACCATGCAATCGGTCTTTGGGATACAATTGAAGCCTGTGAGCGAATAGGGAGCCTAGATGCAGCGATTCGTAATGAAAAGCCGAATGATTTTCAAACCCTTTTTGAAAACTACCCGAACATCCAGTTGGTACTTTTTAATGGAGCGAAGGCATTCGAGGTTTTTAAAAAGCATATTGGCCTAGAGCTTTTAGCCGGACGAGCCTATAAAAAAATGCCATCAACGAGCCCCATACCAGGGAAAAATATTAAATCCTTTGCCGAAAAGGTAGAGGATTGGCGAATTATGCTGTCATATCTATCTCAATAAACGTGATTGCCGCTTTATGCGTGCAAAATTCCTTGAATTTTGCACGCATTTCAAGCTGCTCCACAATGACTAAATCACTTTTATGAAAATCCCCCTTCCATTATGCAACGATGGAATCGATATCTTCACTAGATGGGCAATTGCTCAACGGTTAAACGCCCTTTTACATATATTGAATAATGTAAAAGGAGGGTTTTTGTGTACAATAATCCATTTAGAGAAGATAATTTTAGAAGACCTGACAGGGGTGACAATGACGATTTTGAAACATCGCCGTATGGGCAACCTTTTGGGCCACCTGGTTTCGGACCGCCTCCAGCAGGACAAATGCCAATGAGCGCACCACCTGGCTTTTCGCCACCAATTCCCGCATGGCGAGAAGGATCAAGTGGTATTCGTTCCTGTTTATTTAGAAATACCTATATTTGGATGAATACAGGTAGAAGTTTTTGGTTTTTCCCAACCGTTATAGGACGGGAATTCATTGCAGGCTTTCGCTGGAGTCGTAGGTATGGCTGGTATTTCCGTACCATAACGAGAAATCAAATTCGTTCATTTGAATGTTTCAGATAATGTCATACAAAAAATGTTTAATTTCTAAAAAAATGGTGTTACAATGACGGTAATAAACGATGAAGGGACGATGGGTGGCTAATGAATAACTAATCTTATTTTTTGCACATGAAATTTTATATTTCACGAACAACAAAAATAGGATTAGTCTGCCCATTTTCCATAATTAAAGCTTCTATTGGTCTTAATGAGCCAATAAAGCGCTACTTCGCAAGCTTATTTTACTATGCCCTAAGTAAGCAATGGAGTAACAAAAATAGCTATTTCAAAAGCTTTTTTGTGTATGATATGTAGCGACTAATCCTTCCAAAATACTTGGAGGGATTTTTTTGATTCCTCCAACTGGAGAGGATGGATGTTATGAAGGAGCTTTTAAAATTACAGGATATTAGTTATGAAATAAAAGATACGTTACTTTTTAAACATGTGACAGGCACAGTGAAGCAAGGTGAGGTTATCGGCATTATTGGTAGAAATGGTGCTGGGAAGTCCACACTGCTCCAATTCATACAAGGTATTTTAGTGCCCACAGCAGGAGAAATAGCAGGGTTACAAACTGTACAAACGGCATTTGTAGCGCAGGAGCTAGCCCATTTCGATAGGATGGAGATAACGGCAACAGAGGCAGATTTGCTATCTAAATGGCAGGTGCCAAATGTATCATTTGCAGCATTAAGTGGTGGGGAAAAACTGAAAATGCGCCTGGCGGAAGGTTTTTCCCAGAATGCACAAATTCTATTGCTGGATGAACCAACCAATCATTTAGATGAAAAAAGTACCGCTTTTTTGATAAAACAAGTACAAAACTATAAGGGAACGATTATTGTTGTCTCACATGACCGCTATTTTTTAGATAAAGTAACTACAAAAATTTGGTCTATTGAGGATAAGAGAATGATTGAGCAAGAAGGTAATTATTCAAACTATATGGCTGAAAGAGAGCACCGAAGATTAACGCAGCAACGTGCATACGAAAAGCAGCAAAAAAACATTGAGCGTATTGAGGCACAGATGCAAGAACTGACATCCTGGTCTCAAAAAGGTCATGCACAGTCTACAAAACTAGAAGGCTTTAAGGAATACCATCGTGTGAAAGCAAAGCGTCTAGATTCACAGGTGAAATCTAAAAAAAAGCGATTAGAAACAGAGCTCGAGAAGGCAAGGGTTGAAGCTGTGGAGCCTGAAGCAGAAATACGCTTTTCTTTAGGCACCGATCAACGTGTTGGTAAACGCTTTTTGGAAACCAAGAATTTATCTTTGCATTTCGGTGATCGAATGTTGTTTAAAGATGTCAACGTCACTGCTCAATTTGGAGATAAAATTGCCGTTACAGGAACAAATGGTAGCGGGAAAACAAGTTTTTTAAAAGTTATCCTAGGTCAATTAAAGGCAGGAGGCGAAGTCTGGCTATCTCCAGCGGCTAATATTGGTTATTTAACACAGGAAGTTTTTGACTTACCGCTTGATCAGACACCAGAGCAATATTTTTATCACGAAACATTTGAAGAGCGAGGGAAAGTTCGCAACCTCATGAAGAATCTAGGATTTACTTCTACACATTGGACATCTGCTATAGGTGAGATGAGCATGGGAGAGCGGGTGAAATGTAAATTGATGGCCTATATATTAGGAGACAAAAACGTTCTTATTTTAGATGAACCAACAAACCATCTTGATCTGCCCTCTCGTGAGCAGTTAGAGCAAACGCTTGCCCAATATAATGGAACATTACTTGTTGTCTCACACGATCGATACTTTCTAGAAAAGGTAACGAATAGTGTATGGGAGGTTCACAGTCAACATATTGAGAAAAAATGGAGAAAAGATGCTCCGAAGCAAGTGGATGATACAATGGCCCTTCGTTTAAAGCTCGAAACCGAGCGGCAAGAAATATTAGGTAAGCTGAGCTTTTTGACAGCTAAGAATAAGGACTATGCTAAGCTTGACCAAAAGTTTAACGAGCTGACGAAGCGAATCAATGAGCTTCCATAGATAAACGTTTAAGTTGAACTTTGCTAGGGGAAAATACCAATAGAAGGAAATTGATAAATGGGGGTTTATAAGATGAAAAGAACGGTATTTCTCCTTTTTCTGAGTATTTGTATGATGAGTGCCTGTACGGATCGTGAAAAAAACCAACAAGCAATTGAAAGCGAGGTCCATATACCTGTAGAGCAATCTAATAATGACAATAGTGAAACAGCTATGAAACAAACAGAAATTCTGCAACAAATAAAGGATCAAATACCTGCTGATTTCCCTATAAAAATGCCAACGACTTTACCTATTTCACAGGATGCTTTTTTAACAGCAACTACAAGGACTGAAGGGAACCAAGTGGACATTATCTTTTATGAAAGCAAAGAGAATATGCCCATTAATGATATTCGATTAAAGAAATCAGCAACTGTCATTGGGCGATTGATAGTCAAGCAATATAAAAATGCAGAAGGTGCAAGCGCTCAGATAGCATTTGATAATTTTAGTCAAAACGGTGGGCAAAAGGTGGATCTTGGTTATAACATCAAAGGCTATCAAGACGCAGGAGCCGGCTCATTATGGACTGGTTGGAATGAAGGGAGATGGGCAATTGCCACACATACCCGAACAGACAATCCTGAGGCCGGTATCAAGCTTGCTAGGCAGGTAGTAGAATATCTAGAAAGTCATATGTTACCTATTCCGAAGCAATATGGTATGGCTCAGTTGGACGTTTATCAAACAGGCAATTTAATTGTTTGGCAGGATGAAAAACTTGTGTATACACTTGATTCGATAAAGGATCCTTTAAAAGCCATAGAAATAGCCACAGCATTTTACCAATAATAAAAATCCTAGAGCCTTTGCTGCTCTAGGATTTTTTGGAAGTTTACTTTACAGTATCTACAAGCTCCTTGTATTCGTAGAATCGCTGGTGCCAAGTGTCCATTGGGAAACTTTGCTGTTCAATGCCATCTAGCAAATCAGTGAGCAAGTCCAGGCATATATGCCATCCAGCTAAATCTTTTGGCGTATGCTCTGTTAATTCTTGAAGTGTCTCCACTAATAGTAATAACGTGCCCTTGTCAGTAAAAGACAGTTCAAATCTTACAGTATCTCTACCCCAATCAAATTCAAGTAATTCATTCTCTGCATAATCTGTAATGGCTATTTTCTCATAGGCATCTGTTCCATCGTTCATATTAAAATGCATCTTACCATTCTTTCGAAGATCAAGGATTTCTAGATTACTCATCCATTTTTGCAGCATTTCATTGTTAGTGATTGCTGCCCAAACAGCATCTACTGAATGCGGCAGCGGGCGCTTGAATTTTGCCACATGGCGATTGGATTGTTTTTCAATAGTAGCTAGCATTGATAGCCTCCGTCTTTGTGGTTTTGTCTTCATTATAGGTGTTCTTTATTAACAGTCAAAGTAGAAAGTCACACAACATTCGTTATTTATAAGAAGTTGATTTTAGGATAATATTGTTAAAAAGGAGGGGCGATGATGGCACATCAACAAGCATTAGAACGTTATATACAAGCAACAAATACCCATGATTTTAAACAAGTAAAAGCTATTTTGCATCCACAGGCAGTTTATTGGTTTTCAGATAAAACATGCACTACCACAGAGGAAATTGGTGCTTACTTCAATCATGCATGGAATTTGATTAAAGAAGAGGTTTATGCAGCGACTAATATAAAATGGATAACAGTTGATGAAAAAACTGCTACCTGTCTTTATACATATCACTATGAAGGCTACCATAATGGAAAATTTGTATCAGGTAGCGGTAGGGCGACAAATATTTTTACGTTGGTGAAGGATGAATGGAAGTTAATTCATGAACATTTAAGTGGGGCTCATTAATATATTTTCAACACCATTTGAATGATCAACAACGAAATAATCACAGTTAGTAGTAGTTTGGCTACTTTTAATGGAATACGCGGAAGGACTAGGAGGCCCAGTTGAGAGCCTATAATTGATCCAAGTGCCATGGCAATCGCATAGCGCCATTGAATAAAGCCAGTTTGATAAAAAACAACAAACGCGCCTGTACAGCTCCCAAAAATGAGCACACGTGTGAGTTGTACAGCTTTTATGTAAGTGTGATGCCAACGCAAATAATGTAGAATACTAAAAGTTGAAGAGCCGGGGCCAAAGCCTCCATCATACATAGCAATAAAAAATGGCTGCCAGAGGGAAGACGTTTTATGCTTTGTATGATTCGCAGTTTCAGTCCAGGCCTTATTTTTTAAAGTGACTATCAATGCGAAAATTAGTAGGATACAGGCTGTGAAGTTCATGGTTTCTTCTGATAGTGACACGGCTAGAAGCGCGCCGCAAATCCCTCCTGCAACAGCAATAGCTATGTATTTTAAAATAGCTTTAACATGTAGCTCCTTATGGTAGAGCAAATAAAAAATGCTGGATAAAGCTGAAATGCCTGTTGAAAATTTATTTGTCGCAATACTTGTCTGAATGGGGATGCCGACCAACATCATAGCTGGAAGCGTGATAAGCCCTCCACCGCCCGCAAGTGTACCAATAAAGGCTGCTATTGTTCCAATACATACAAGTATTAAGGAAATTTTTGTATAGTAAAGCCCAATTAAGCTAAGTAGTACAAAGAATGATAACAGAAAAAATTTTTTCATAAGCTTCTCTCCTCACTTTAATAGCTTTAGAGTAAATGCTGTTAATATATAAATCTAATATATTATTTTGAGGAATATATAAATTAAATTTATTAAAAAGGAGATTTTAAAATGTCTCAACATGTATATCAATGGGGAGATCCAACTAATACATCTTTAGTTTTTTTACATGGACTAGGAAGCAGTGGTTTAGCGTTTGGAGAGTTATCAACATATTTAACTGAGTATCATGTTATTTCTTTTGATTTACCTGGACACGGTTATAGTGCAGCTTTAGAAGACGAGAAGAACTATTTACCATCAAATTTAATTAAAATGGTAGATGAAATTATAAGTACCTATATAAAGGGTAAAACATTTTATTTGATCGGGCATTCTTTTGGAGCAGATTTAGCTATCCATTTCAGTTCAAAATATCCAAGGCAAATAAAAGGTGTTGTTTTACTAGATGGGGGATATATGTCAGGGAAAGATCTAGGCATTACCCTTGAAAAGGAATTAAAGGACGTTGAAAAGTTTTGCGAAAATGTCCGCTTTTCATCGTGGGAAGAATTTTTTAAATCTGAAAAAGAAGAGCTTTCTCGATGGTCAGAGGAGCTGAGAGTGGCTTCAAAAGCACAAGTGAAGGAACAAAACGGAGAGATCAGACTAACTCTTTCAACCTTCACAGCACAAGCGATGATAAAAGGTATGAATATGGAGCCAGTTGAACAAGTATTAAGCTTGGTAACATGTCCGACATTATTATTACATGCTACCATTCCTGCGGAGTTAAGAACGATAAGAAAAAATTGCATCCAGAACTTACAATTGAAAATAGACCATTTAGAAGCTGAACCAATTGTAGGGGCAGGACATGATATTTTTCGAGATTCACCTGAAATGGTTGCAACAACATTAAAAGTTTGGTGTGAAAGTTTAATTAGAGGTTGATTTAATGAGATTGCTACAAACAGAGGAAGAATTAAAAAGCTTAATAGCCGCTGATGATTGGATGATGACCGTTTTGGCAACTGTTGAAGTATTACAGCTCCCAGATTGGTGGGTATGTGCAGGATTCATTCGTTCAAAGGTATGGGATTACATTTATGAGAAAGAAGATAGAACACCAATTGCTGATATTGATGTGATCTATTTTGATCAATGTAATTTAACAGAGGAAGTAGAGAAACATTATGAGCAGGAGCTTGGGAAGGTTTCGGGAAACGAGCCTTGGTCGGTGAAAAACCAGGCAAGAATGCATGTGATAAATGGTAGTGAGCCATATCAATCTTCCTTAGATGGAATTTCTCATTTTCCTGAAATCCCAACCGCAATCGGCATTAAATTAACGAATGGACAACTAGAACTAGCTGCACCATATGGGATTAGGCAGTTAGGAGCCGGCATAGTGGAGCCAACGCCATTTTTTCTCGAAAATAAAGAAAGATATACGATATATCACCAAAGAATTAATCATAAACAGTGGCATTTAATATGGCCTAAACTAGAAATTCATCTACAATAAACTTTAGAAAGAGGGAAGATCCATTGCTGCAAGACAAAATGTCTATCATTAAACACTATGAAAAATCCCTTCATGAGGTAAAGGCTTTGAGGAATCTATCTGAGGAGCAATGGCGTATGCCAATTGAAGATGGAAAATGGTCGGTTGCAGAGGTGATTGGGCATCTTACACCATGGGATAAATTTGTGTTAGAACACCGAATACCATATTTATTTACCAATACATATCTACCAAAAGGGCCAGACATCGAACATATGAATGCAATGGCAGCTAAGAAAAGTCGTGAAAAGCATTTAGAAGAAACGATTACTGAATTTGTTTTGGTAAGGAGTCAATTGCTACAGGCCATTCAACAACTAACAGATGAACAATGGCAACAGCCCTTGAATATTGGGCAATCAAAGTTAACTATTGCCGATTATTTTGTAGGATTAATCGACCATGATTTACATCATTTTTCACAAATTCAGAACGTTGTACATGTATAGGAGCTAGGACATGGATATCAAGTATTTAATAGATTACTTTGCACAAGCGTCTGTAAAATTTACTGATGTTTTTACCAAAAGGATGGAGCCAGGGGAAGTTGATTTAGGAAGAACTACTGCGCCAGAAAAATGTGGATTAATTGTGCCACTTGCAGGTAGTGCCATATTTAGCTTGAATGGCACGCCTTATGTGATGGAACCAGGTGTGATTGTGCATGCAGGCCCTCAAATGCCAATAGAGGTGAAAGTAACGAGCCAAAAGGTTTGGGAATATGCTGTAGTTCATTATAATCTACCTATAGAGGAAGCGGTTCTTTATCCACTAGCAGAGCAACATTTTCTCATTAAAACTGGCTACAATACGCAAATTATCACTCAGGTACAGCAATTAGTTGAGAGCTATTCCTTTCCAGGTACTATGGCGATATTTAAGTCCAAGACATTATTCATGAATTTGCTGGAACACATTCTTATTGCGGCAAAAATGAAGGTTCTGGATAATGCTAGTGAATTGATGGAGCAGGCTTTACAGTATATACATGAAAATTACGCGGAGCAGCTTTCAGTATCCAAAATTGCTAGTGAATTTGGAATTGAACGGCGCCGTTTTGCTTATTTATTTGAGCAACATACAGGCATGAACCCTAGCACTTATATAACCGAATACCGTATACGGCGTGCAAAGGATTTATTAGAATATGGTGTAATTCCTGTAGCAGAAATTGCAGAATGTGTGGGGTATGTAGATTGTTTTTATTTTAGTAGGGTGTTTAAAAAATGTACTGGTTTATCGCCTTCTGCCTATCGAAAGATAAAAATAGAGGAAGCCAAATATGTATGAATGACTGTTTCTTGTAAGAAAGAAGCAGTTTTTTTTATTGATTAAATCGGCAAAAGTCCATGTCATTTTCGAAATCGTCCATTCACAATCTTTTTTCACTTTGTTAGGATAGTATCCGTAAATGATAATGAGTATCAATTATGTGTTGACATACATATGAAAACGATTATCATTATCAATAAGAGCTCGTTAGGGGAGAATATCTATGAATAAATATTTTAAAATGTGTGCGCCAGCACTTTTAGCACTATCATTAGCTGCATGTGGAACAGATAAGGCAGAGGAGTCTACTTCAACAAGTAATACAGCTGAGACAAGTGCAACAGAATCACAGACAGAGCAAGCTAAGACACAGACAATTACGTACTTAGGTGAGAAATATGAGCTTCCAACAGAAGTGAAAAATATTGTCGCTGCAAGTCTTGAATCTATGGAAGATGCTGCAATGCTTGGCATTAAGCCAATAGGTGTACTTGAAGTTGGTGGGAAAGTTCCTGCTTATCTAGCATCTGACTTTGAAGGTGCTACACTTGTAGGTAATAAAATGGAACCAAATGCAGAGGCCATTCTTAATCTGGATCCTGATGTAATCGTGGGTACTTCAAAATTCCCTGAAGAAACGGCTGAAAAATTGAACAAAATTCAAACAATGATTCCATACTCACATATTTCAACAAACTGGAAGGAAAATTTAACAGTGCTTGCACAGCTAGCTGGTAAAGAAGAAGATGCCAAAAAAATCATCTCCGACTATGAAGCAAAAGTTGCTGACGCACAAATGAAGTCGAAGGAGCAATTAACTGATAAACAAGTGTTAATCATCCGTGTTCGTGGTGGTGTGATGTACATTTATCCAGCGGGTGTTTATTTAAATCCTGTACTTTATGAAGATTTAGGTGCACCAGTCCCAGAAGTGGTTACTACAGCTAAAGCGCAAGCAGAATTATCACTGGAAACATTGGCTCAAGTAAATCCAGATGCGATTTTCCTTCAATTTGAGGAGTCAGAAAATAAGGATACGCCAAAGGCATTAGAGGAACTACAAAAGAATCCAATTTTCACTAGCTTAAAGGCGTCACAAAATAATGAAATTTATGTCAATGCAATTGAGCCATTAGCACAAGGTGGTACCGCTTGGTCTAAAGTTAAATTCTTAGATGCCGCAGCTGAAAAATTACTTAAATAGTATAAACAGGCTGGTAGTAGATTTGGTGATATCACCGGGCTATTACCGGCCTTTGTTCAGTAGAAGATTGGATGCGAAAATAGTAAAGAAAAAGGTGTGAAAGTTGAAAAAAACAAACATAGTGTCATTTTCAATATTAGCGGTATCTCCTTTCCTTATAGCCCTTGTGGCACTTATTTCTGTTATGTATGGAACAAAAGATATTAGTGCAATCACCGTGTGGCAGGCGATATCAGCATTTGATCCCTCCAATGTTGATCATCAAATTATACGGACAGGACGTATTCCTCGCGTAGCTGCAGTATTGTTAGTTGGAGCATTTTTGGCAGTTGCTGGTGCAGTTATGCAGGGGATTACACGAAATTATTTAGCATCTCCGTCATTGATGGGTGTCAACGATGGCTCTGCATTTGTCATAACATTAGCGATTGTTTTTTTCCCAGGACTACCTAATTATCAGATGATTTTATTATCTATGCTAGGTTCTGCAATGGGTGCGGGGATTGTTTTTGGCTTTGGCTCGTTAATTCGAAATGGTTTATCACCTGTAAGGTTAGCCATTATTGGTACAGTTATTGGTACATTTTTAAGCAGTATCGCCACAGCGATTGCGATGTATTTCCAAGTATCACAAACAGTAAGTGCTTGGTATAACACAAAGGTACATATGGTAGATATGGATATGCTGATTCTTTCTATTCCATTTGGGTTAGCTGGTTTATTTTTGGCTTTACTATCTGCGAGGGCCATTACTATTACCTCGCTAGGTGAAGATATTGCAATGGGGCTAGGGCAGAAAACAAAAGCAGTTCGGATTATTAGCATGCTAGCCGTCGTATGTTTGACAGGGACAGCGGTCGCACTTGTTGGGAAAATTGCCTTTGTAGGGTTAGTTATTCCGCATATTACTCGCTTCCTTGTAGGTGTAGATTATCGCTATATCATTCCTTGTGCCGCAGTCATTGGTGCCTTTTTCTTAGCACTTTGTGATGTCCTTAGCCGCTTTGTCAATTATCCGTTTGAAACGCCAATTGGAGTCTTAACAGCATTGGTTGGTGTGCCATTCTTCTTATATTTAGTTCGTAAGCACGGAGGTGAAAAACGTGCGTAAAAAAACCTCAAGTGTATTCTTTTTGACCATGTCGATGCTTATACTTTTGATTTTAGTTGCTAGTTATCTACATATTACAAATGGTGTTTTTGATATGTCAGTGATGGATGTCATAAAAACATTGTTGCGCATCGAGCCTAATTCAAAATTTGATCTTGTTATTTTTGAATTCCGTTTGCCTCGAATCGTCATTGCCGGACTTGTTGGTATTGGCTTAGGTATGGCAGGGGTTGTTTTACAAGGTATTACACGCAATGGGCTAGCAGATCCAGGGATTTTAGGGATTAATGCTGGTGCTGGTGCTGCAGTCGTAATTTTTATGTTTTTCTTTCAATTAAAATTAGTGAGTGCAGATATGAACAGCTGGCTTTCTATTTTAATGATGCCATTGTTCGGTTTTATCGGTGGGACAATTGCTGCTATATTGATTTTTACATTTGCTTTGAAAAATGGTCAGCTTGATATGCAGCGATTAATATTGACTGGGATAGCAATAAACAGTGGATTTGGGGCTTTATCGTTGTTTCTATCTTTAAAAATGAGTGCGCAGGATTTTGAATCTGCGGCCATTTGGATGGCTGGTTCTATTTACAATGCGAATTGGATTTTTGCCCTCACGATGTTACCTTGGCTTTTGATCTTAGGAATTTATGTGCATAGAAAATCGTATTTACTTGATTATTTTCAGCTTGAAGAGGATAGCATCACAAGTTTAGGAATTGCTGTTGAAAAAGAGAAAATGAAGCTGTTATTAGCCAGTGTGGGGCTTGTGAGTGCCTGCGTATCCGTATCAGGGAGCATTGGTTTTATTGGTTTAATGGCGCCACATATTGCAAAACAACTTGTAGGTATTCAGCACCGTTACGTCATGCCAGTAAGTGCATTAATTGGAGCAGGCTTGTTAATCCTTGCTGATTTTATCGGCAAAACCGTATTCGCACCATCTGAGCTGGCTGTTGGAATAGTAGTGTCAATTATAGGAATTCCATATTTCTTGTATTTACTTGTGAAATCTAAGGCATAGGAGGAAACGGTGTGCAAACTGCATTTAGAATGGAAAACTTGGCTTCGGGTTATGAGCAAGTTCGAGTGTTTGAAGGTTTAAATTTAACGATTGAGGAGGGCAAGGTCACAACGATTATCGGACCCAATGGCTGCGGTAAATCAACACTCCTCAAAACAATAGGGCGTATTCTAAAAAAGCAACAGGGCACGGTGTACTTGCAGGAGCAAAATATGCAAAATTTATCGACAAAGGATATTGCACAAAAGCTAGCAATATTATCGCAGACACCTATTGCACCGGGTCAATTAAAAGTCGAGGAGCTCATTGCTTATGGCCGATATCCACATCGGAACAATGTTAATCGCTTAACAAATAAGGATGAAGAAATGATTGAGTGGGCGTTAACGGTCACAAATACGATGGAATATCGAAATCGGGAGCTGGCACAGCTTTCTGGCGGCCAGCGTCAGCGTGTATGGCTTGCCATGGCCTTAGCCCAAGAAACAAATATCTTGTTGCTCGATGAACCGACTACTTATTTAGATATGGCCCACCAGTTGGAAGTACTTGATATAGTTAAAAACCTAAATGAACAACATGATTGTACAATCGTCATGGTTCTTCATGATATTAACCATGCTGCAAGGTATTCAGATCATCTTATTGCAATGCGAAAGGGTGTTATTATGCAAACAGGAACACCACAGGAAATCTTGTGCGCAGAAGTGATGCGTCAAGTCTTTAACATTGATGCACGTATTATGGAAGATCCAGCAACAAATACACCTGTATGCTATGGCTATGACATATTGAAGGAGGATAACAAATGAATTTAGTTGAAATTGATTACTCTATACAACAAATGACTTCAAAACTGGCAGAGTATACGTATGGGATTAACGTTTATGTGCCAAATGAGGAAGCGCCAAAAGAAGGTTTTCCTATCATCTATGTATTGGATGGCTCTTCTTATTTTCACCTTGTAAAGGAAGCAGTACGCTTGCAAAGCCGTAATGCACCGAAAACGGGTGTTAAACCATCTATTGTTGTTGGTATAGGGCATGGTGATGATATGCGTGAACGACGATTTTATGATTTTACGGCACCAGCAGAGACGTATATTTATCCAGCAAGATTTAAAGGTAAGGGGCATGAGAAACTTGGTGGAGCAGCAGACTTTAGTCGATTCTTAGAAGAAGAACTAAAACCAATGATTGAAGCTCATTACCCAGTGAATAAAGCACAGCAATCTTTATTTGGTCACTCATTAGCTGGTTATTTTACGCTTTGGCAACTATTTCACCATCAATCTAGCTTTCAACGCTATCTAGCTATTAGCCCTTCAATTTGGTGGAATGAGCATGAATTAGTACAGTGTGCGTCAGTATTTTTGAACGAGCATCAAGATATGAATGAAACATTGTTTATTAGTGCAGGTGAACTGGAAACCTTTATGGTGGATGATGCGCGACAAATGGCGACGGTGTTAGAAAAAATAATGAATGTTGATTTTTATGAGGCATTAGATGAAAATCATGCTTCAATCGTACCAACTGTTATGAGCAGAGCAATACGTTTTATGCATAAATCGAAATAATTGGTAGACCGCATTGTCTTTTGATAATGCGGTTTCTTTTTTTCTTTAATAAAATACTCGATTTAAACGCATAATAAAGGAAATTTGGTCATCTGTCTGGGATAAATGGAGGCGCTGTATGCAAAATAAAAATTTAAAAAACCCAGTATTTATTATTTCTAGTGGGGCAATTTTACTCTTGGTCATTATTGGAGCAACGATACCGGAACAATTTAAGAAAGTAGCAAACAGCGTATTTCATATGACAACCGATTATTTTGGCTGGTTTTATTTAATGGCAGTATTCATTATCGTTATTTTTCTATTTGGCTTGGCAATTAGCAAATATGGCACCATTCGCTTAGGAGCAGAAGATAGTCGTCCCGAATTTAGTTTTTTAACGTGGATTTCTATGCTCTTTTCTGCTGGACTTGGTGTCGGCTTGGTCTTTTGGGGAGTAGCAGAGCCTATGAGTCATTATTTTTCACCTCCCTTCAGTGACACAGATCCTCTATCAACGGATGCAGCGAGACTGGCAATGGGGTATTCTTTCTTTCATTGGGGATTAAGCCAATGGTCGGTTTATGCTATTTTGGGGCTTGTTATGGCCTATGTACAATTCAATAAAAAAAGAAATATGCTCATCTCTACTGCTTTAGAGCCAGTCACGGGTACAAATCGTATCGTTAAAGGAACGATTGATATTCTCGCCGTCATTGCGACCGTTATGGGCGTAGCAACATCCATTGGGCTTGGTGTGCTGCAGACTAATGGAGGCTTGACTTTCGTCTTTGGTTTGCCAGATACATTTATCTTGCAAGTAGCCATTATTCTTATCATGTTTATTGGCTATATGTTGTCTGCAACGACAGGTCTTCAAAAGGGAATGAAAATTTTAAGTAATGTCAATATGACCTTAGCAATTGTCTTACTGTTATTTGTTTTTATTACAGGCCCAACCATTTTCATACTCGAAACCTTTACATTAGCAATAGGTGATTATATTTCGAACTTTATTCAATACAGTTTAAGAATGCAGCCATACGTTGGTGGAACTTGGGTGAAGGATTGGACAATCTTTTACTGGGCTTGGGCAATAGCTTGGTCGCCCTTTGTCGGCTCCTTTATTGCCCGTGTATCCAAAGGGAGGACGATTCGAGAATTTATTATAGGGGTATTAATTATCCCACCCCTTATTGCTTGCTTTTGGATTGCCACTTTTGGTGGAACCGCGATGTGGTTTGATTTACATCAAGATGCACAAATTGCGCAAACAGTTCATAGCGATGTCACAGTGGCTTTATTTCAGATGTTAGAGCATTTGCCACTTTCAACAATTGCTTCCGTTATTGGCTTACTGCTAATCATTATATTTTTAATTACCTCTGCGGATTCCGCCACTTTTATTATGGCAAGTATGACAACAAAAGGATCTTTAAATCCGTCCGTATTTTCGAAGCTAGTATGGGGTGTTTTAATGGCTGCAATTTCAGGTGTTTTATTGTACACAGGAGGGCTGGAAGCATTGCAAACCGCCTCTTTAATTGCCGCTTTACCTTTTACTGTTGTGTTGCTGCTATTAATGATCTCTTACATTAAAATGATGAAGGACGAGATTATTCCTCTGAAGAAAAAGGATATTCAACGTTTGAAAATAGCGAGAAAGCATATTGAAAAGGAAGCAAAAACAAAAGAAAAAAAGTAAAGCAGTATACCGTATTCGTGGGTAATACGGTTTTTTTTTATAAATAAATAATCGAATAAAAAAACAATAAGTCAACGCAAAGTACGTATGAGTGCACCACGAAATATTGAGTTAAATCGCTCGTTGGGTTATGTTGTAACGAAGGAAGAAGTGGGAGAAAGTCTGGCTATTGCCATAATAGAAAAGAGGCTTTCCGATTAGGGGGAGTTAATATTGAAGAAAAAACTTGGCTGCTTACATGCTCATCATTCCAATATCGAATACATTGAGCTAGCTTTTCGAAGTGATGAAGATATAGAGCTGGTTCATTTTGTAGATCCTGGCGTTTTACAGCACGTGTCCAAATGTAGTGATGATGTAGCACGTAAAGTTAAGGAGCAAATAGAATGGATAATTAGCTGTGATGTGGACGCCATTTTAATAACGTGTACCAATTATATTGCTTTATTGGAGAATGAAGTTGTGTTCAATCCTCCGATACCCATTATAAAAATTGACGAGCCGTTTTTTGAAAGCATATGTAGTGCGCAACAACCTCAAACTATTCTTTTTACAAATCCTGCGACGGTAGAAGGAACGATGGCAAGACTTCACCAATATGCTAAGCAGCATGGCAAATCAGTAAATGTCGTGGCAGAAGTGATCGAGGGTACATTTGATCTTATTATGCAGGGGAAAAAGGAAGCCTATAATGATGCTGTTTTACGAGCTCTACATACTTTATCAGCTGAGCAAAATCTGATCTCAGTAGCTCAGCTCTCGATGGTGCATGCAGCACAACAATTTGAAGAGCAAACCACGCGAACAATTATTCATCCACTAGGGGCAATAGTTGAGCATGTAAAGAAGAACATGGCAGGAACGTTATGAAACTATTTTTATATACAATACTGTTAGTGGTACTATGAAAAAGTAAGAGAATTGAAACGGAGGAGATCGCAATATGACTGATTTACGATACCCAATTGGACAATTCCAAATCCCAAAAGAAGTGACTTCAAAGCAAGTTCAGGAATGGATTGAAGACATTCGTTTATTACCAAAGCAGCTTGAAGAAGCATTGAGTGGAGCAACTGAGCAAGCATTGGCAAAATCCTATCGTGAGAATGGCTGGACCGTTCTACAGCTAGTCCATCATATTGCTGATAGTCATATGAACAGCTATATCCGTTTTAAGCTAGCATTAACGGAGGACGAACCAACTATTAAGCCATACAAAGAGGCTGAATGGGCAATGCTCCCAGACTCAGAAATGCCAATAGCAACTTCTCTTAAATTAATCGAAAGTTTACATGAACGTTGGGTTTATTTGCTGACAAGCTTAACGGATAAACAATTACAAAGAGCTTTTAATCATCCTGATTCAGGATTAACAACATTGGCAGAAGCAATTGGCCTATATGCATGGCATGGCAAGCATCATTTGGCACATATTCAGCATGCTTTGGCAAAATAAAAAATAGGCGATTTCTTGAAAATCGCCTATTATTAATTAATTCGGTGTTTTTCAATTTTTTAAATGGATAATAGTAGTTATTATCATTCTCTTATACAATATTGATTCCTGCACTTGCGTTACCTGAAAGAGTAGCAGCAATACCTGAAGAAGTCATGGAGAACACCATTAGTAAACGATCACCAGTATTTACTGGCACGGATACGTTTGCATTACCGCTTGCAATTGCACCAGCTACTAATGCTGCAAATGATATAGTTGGTAATAAATCAACAAATGCTCCAGTCGGGCTGAAAACATTGCTTCCTTGAACTGCACGGTAAATTTGTGCTCTGACTGTTGCTGTTCCTGTTAAAGTTACAGAAACAAATGCTGAGATTGTAGCAGAAATTGATGTAATAGTTCCTGGACGTGGAACAGTAAAAGCTTCTGTAACTAGAGAACTTGTTAAATCAATATTAACGCCAGCAAGGCTTACCCCTGGAACAGATGTACCAAATCCTACAAGGCTTACAGTACTAATTAGACCAGTACCAACAGTTACTAAAACAACCGGAACTATCCCTGAAGAAAATGGTATAATGGAACCTGTAGCAACTGGTGGAGTAATACATGCCGAATCAATACCGATAAATGGTCCAAGCGCAGTACATTCGCCATTGCCATGACCGTTACCTGAACAGCCACACATTGAATTATTTAAACACATTGTTACACCCCCTTTCTTCATTATTCTATTCATATGATAAATAGGGGTAAGGGCAAATATCTACTTCACCTATAAATTCAATGATTTCTTAAAATCCAGCTTTTATTTGAAACATAAAGACATCCACTATGTATTTTCATACATAGTGGATGTTTTATTATAGAATAAATTTAACTCCATCTTTTAAAGAAATCGAAAAATGAGTTTTTTCCCTTTTTATTTTCTTCCTCAATCGGCTTGTTTACAGGTTCAGGTTGCGTATTCTCTTCTTCAAGGGACGGATGAACCTCATAGGCTGCTCCAGCATGATACACTTCAACATATTTTTCTGTTTCCAATGAAGGAGAATGATATGTGTCAGCAGGCTTAGCTATTGTTTCTGCAATGACTTGGTGGAGAGGCTCGCTAGCTATTGCTGCAGTGTCTTGACTAACAGGCTCGCTAGGTAGCTCTGATATATCTTGTTCAAACAATTCTTTAGATACTTTGGGAATCTCAAGATTATTACGTTCATTTTCAGTATGCACAACCTCGATAGGATCAACTAACGTTTCAGTTTCAGTACTATCCGATTCATGAACAATAGAAGATTGTAAAGTGTCATTCTCGATGTTTTCTTCACGTGAAGTAGGCTGTACAGCAGATGGGTCATAAACACTTACTGGAACTTCCTTTGCATCCGTGGCATTTTTAAAATGGAAGGTGGATTCAACTGTCGTGTTTCTGTATAAACCATTGTATATTTGGCTTGGATGTGTATTGATTGATTGAAAATATTGCTGATTAAAATGCCGCTCTTCAGGTTTAGTTCCCTGTAGACCATTGTGAGGAGAGGGAACGCCGTCATTTACATGTGGTTTGTGGTTTGTGGATTTACCAGCCAAACTTTGCAGTAGTCTATAAGATGGTTGTGCTGATGTAATCGTAGCTTGATCTGCTGTCTGTGTCATTCTAGGTTGTCTAGGTAAAAGAGTAGCCGAAGTTTGAGAAGGCATTTCAATGGAGGGAGGAATGGTTGCTGTATCATTTCTTTCAACAGGCAATAGTTTATTTAAAACTGTTAAAATCTCTTGATTCATTCCTTCAATGGTTTGATTCAAAGACTCAAGCTGTATTGAAAGAAGCTTTATTTGATCATCATATCCTTTTATATATGAATTTTGTTTAGTATCCAAAGTCTCTGTGATCCCCTCTAAATGAGCCATCTGTGTTTTCAGTCCATCAAACTCCTGTTTCATATAAAGAAAATCTTCAATGGACGTCCCCATTTTTAATGAAGTTAACGATTCTCTGTAGGTTTCAATTTTTTGCTTTAAATTTTCAATTTCTTGAGTGGTATACAATTTTGACTCTTCCATTGTAGTTCACCCCTTTCAGTCCATTATTAGTTTATTAAAAATATTTGGGTTCTGTTACAAATATACCGGTTCTTTCAACATTTTAGTCTTACTATAAAGAAAGAACTGTATGTAAAAATGATCGTCGTTGATTTTAATAAATATCCAATGTAATAGCCCATGCACTTAAAGCAGAAAAACATATGCTACAAACGAAAGATAAAAATTTTATGGAGGTGTCAAAAGGATGCAAGAACATATGCCATCCCAGGCGCAGGAACTAATCTGTATAAATGTTGATAAGGTATACGACTGGATTGTAAAGGAAATGTCGTTTGATATTTCACCTACTGGACCAATTACATTCCCAGGTGTTACAGCAACTACTGACTTAACAGGTGCTATTGTTACTTGTCGAGTAATTCCAGCAGCTACAAATCCAATTGTGATTCTGAACCGTGAGAATCGCCAATTCTCTATTGATGGATCCACTGTTTGTCTGCAACATCTAAATGTTCAAAAGAACTTCATTCTAACAATTGTTGTTACTTTACCTAATGGAACTGTTTTCACAAGCAATAATATTCCGGTTTCTCGCTGTGAGCAAGTGACATTATGTGCACCTAAGGGAACAGACGTTGAAATCTTATACACAGATTTAGATTGCTTCGTTTGTACGACAGGAACACTTACTGTTGGAACAGGTGCTGCAGCAGGTACAATCACGTTTTCTGCGTTAACAATCACTGTTGCTGTTTGTCAAAGTATTCAATCTACATTCCCTGTTACAGTTGAATTTTTAGCAACTTTCTGCGAGCCAAGAGCAGACTTACCATTCACATGTCCAACTGCGGTTCGTCCACAACAATGCCCAGTTATTTTCCCAACTGTTGGTTAATAGTGCTAACAAATAGAGGAAAGTCATATCTTGAAGAGAGGGTAATCCTCTCTTTTTTTTATGAACCATAGTAAGGGGGCAAGAAGTGATAATTCGTGTAGAAGACAAGATACAAGCGTTAAAAGAACAGACAAACACTTATGTTCAAGAAATTAAAAAGCTGGTAGAGGAGCTGGCGATTCCAAACAAGGTCAACCTTATAAGTTATTTTACATCCTCGTTCAATATATCCTATGATTCTGAGCAAGAAAGTCTATGTTTAGGCTCCTATCATATTCGAAACATCGGAAGTACACCAGTCACGAATCCATATCTATGCATTCAATTACCAAAAGATTCGCCGTTCTATTTCTCGGGAAGGTATGTCCACGAAAACTTCACACCTAATTTAAAGACGCAGGGGCAAAGTAATTGGGAGCGTTTTAACGACAAGTCAAGCAAAGAGGAGTATTGGCTGAGACCCGTAGGAAAATCTACCATCGAACCAAGTGAAACGATTTCATTTACCAATTTTCAAATTATATGGTCCCATAATTTATCGTACTCTGGCACTATTATGGGTTTTACATATTGTGATCAGCTAACAGAAGGTGTTGTTGTATTAAACCCTATTAATCTTAATGGTATTAGTCAGGCACAGACACAGGAGGAAGACAATGGGTGATAATGAAAAGCAAGAGCTAAGTGGCGTAATCCAACAATTGCTGAAGGACCAGCTCAGCCGCCGTAATGCACAAGATAATAGTTTTGCATTTCTTGAAAAAAGTACATTACATCAATTAATTGGTTATCTTGTTTCAGGGGAAAAGAAGAACATCGAACAACATGATAATGTGGAACTACAGGCAAAGTGGATAAAACAACTAGATGAAATGCTAGAAGACAGTAAAGTACAGTTTGAGGAAGTAATTGACATCCTGAAAAGTTATTCAGGCTAGGAGGTGCAAGGATGGACAACGATATTGTCAAAAACAGCGATCCTCTACAACTCCAACAAATGATTATATTTTTAAGGGCCGAATTAGCTAAATATAAAAATGAAGTGAAAAGGCTTAGGGATAGTGACTATTATACATTAGTGCTACGCCTTGAACGGGAAAATATACAATTGACAAAACTAAGAAAAGATCTTTCGATGGAGCTCTTAAAGTTGAAGAGAGATTTTGATAAGGAATTGGAAGCATATGATGAAGAGATACAAAAGCGAGAGTTACAAAGAAAAAAACAAATTGCTTCGATAGAGTCATTATTAAAGGAACTGAACGAATTGCGAGCTGAAAATAAATTATTAAAGGATAGCATTGAACTATCAAATGAAGATACAAACTATCAGTCAATTATTGAAGGTTTAGATAAAAGATTAAATGATTTTACCACAGTAACAGGTCAACAAATGGAAAGCATCGTAGAGACCATAGAAAAGTCAAGTAGAGACAAAGAAGAGGCGGACAGCCTTTATCAACAATTAGTAAAAGAATTAGAGACGAAAAATCTAGAAATTAAGAAATTATCCGATGAGATAAAAGGATATAAAAATCAAACTGACAACAGTAGGCAATCGATAAATTTAGACGAGCAGATTGATGATCGATTACGAATGCTCGATGAACTCGATCAAAAATTGAACGAGCTCGCATTTGAAATAAATAGAAAGTAGCATAGTTATAGATACAACACTGTTTCAAAAGAGGGGAAGCCTAATCTTTTGAAACAGTTATTTTTTTAGGGCCAGTTGCTTAATCAAAGAAATACCCTGTTGTATACCAAGATTAAATAACCACTGTCCAAATTACTTTGTTTCCCGATGTAAAGTGTTTCGTTTTAAGCGAGGGGAATACTTTTTAAGTTCCAATCTCTCTGGATTATTACGTTTATTTTTCGTCGTGATATAGTTTTTATCACCGGTTTCTGTGCAGGCTAGTGTTACTTGTACGCGCATAAAAGAACCTCCTTTTAAATAGTAATTATTACGATTTAAACAATATAATTTAGTGGAATAATTGTCAAGTATATTTTGGCAAGTAATAAAAAGCTTTGCATTTTGTAAAATTATATGTTTTAATTACAAATTGTAAATAGTAATCATTACGATTTAAGGAGTTGTAAACATGACAAAGAGAATTCCTGTTACTGTATTAAGTGGGTACTTAGGTTCTGGTAAGACCACAATGATGAATCATGTCCTACAAAACGAAAAGGATTTACGTGTTGCTGTTATTGTGAATGATATGAGTGAAATTAATATTGATGCGGAACTTGTTGCCAATGGTAGTGGGATCTCGCGAACAGAAGAAAAATTTGTGGAGCTATCCAATGGGTGTATTTGTTGTACATTGCGAGAAGATTTATTACAGGAGGTGGAACGTCTTGCGAAGCTTGGCAATATTGATTACATTTTGATTGAATCGACGGGGATTAGTGAGCCGATTCCAGTCGCACAAACATTTAGCTATTTAGATGAAGAGCTTGGCATTGATTTAACGAGATTTTGTCAATTGGATACGATGGTAACCGTCGTGGATGCTCATCGTTTTTGGCATGATTTTCGATCAGGGGAGAGCTTGTTAGAGCGTAAGGAAGCAATTGGTGAATTAGATGAACGTGATGTTGCAGATCTGCTTATTGATCAAATTGAATTTTGTGATGTCCTTATTTTAAATAAATGTGATTTAGTATCAGTAGAAGAGCTTGATCGTTTAGAACGTATATTGCGTGCGCTACAGCCTGAAGCTAAAATCATCCGAACGGTTAATGGTGAAACTGACCCTGCTGAAATTTTAAATACAGGGCGCTTTGACTTTGAGCGTGTCTCAGAATCAGCTGGCTGGTTAAAAGAATTGGAACTAGGTCATGAAAATCATACACCAGAGACAGAGGAGTACGGGATATCCTCGTTTACCTATGCACGTAGAAGACCCTTCCATCCTATGCGCTTTGTTGAATGGTGTGACCAAATGCCAGAATCGATTGTGCGAGCAAAAGGAATTTTTTGGAGTGCAAAACATCAAGATGTCGCGTTATTGCTATCGCAGGCTGGTTCATCTACAAAAATTGAACCTGTTTCTTATTGGGTAGCGGCATTACCGAAAGCTCAACAGCAAGATGTTTTCCAACAAAGCCCTGAGGTGTTGGAAGCTTGGGATCATGAGTTCGGAGATCGTATGACTCAGCTTGTTCTTATTGGTATTGATCTGGATAGAGAGCGCATTATCCAACAGCTGGACAACTGTCTATTAACAGATGAAGAGTTTAGCAGCTCATGGGAACTACTACAAGATCCATTTAACTGGGAATGGCATTAATGAGAAAGAAGATTTCGGTTAGGATTCCGAAATCTTCTTTTCAAAGACACGATTATAATTAGTGGCATCACGTAATGCTTTTTCTTCTACAGGGATTCTCACAGAAAGCATTGTAATGTTTAGTAGTGTAAAGCAAAACGCTGTAAAGTAAGCCTGGAACATGATGGGTAGAAGGAGAATTTCCAAACAAACGACAGCATAATTAGGGTGGCGCATATATTCATAGGGCCCCTTACGCACGACATGTGCATGAGGTAAAATAAGAATTTTTGTATTCCAAAAAGTGCCTAAAGAGCGAATACACCAAATACGCAATGCCTGCACAGCTACAAATAAAGTGAAAAATAATGGAAATAAGGGCGAAATACCATTGTTATTTGTTACTACTTCGACAATTAAAAATAAGAAAAAACTAATATGCATAGTGACCATATAAGGGTAGTGAGAGTTACCTACCTCATAAGCTCCTTGAGCAAGCATCCATTTCTCGTTACGTTTTGCAATGATAACCTCTGTCAATCTTTGTAGAATGACAAGAGTCAAAATTAGATAGATGATCATGCTACTCCCTCCAGTTTAATAATACAGCTTCTGCACAAAAACCAGGGCCAAGAGCGACGAGTAAACCTGTATCCTCCACTTGTCCTTCTTGTAACATAAATTGTTCTAATACATATAACACTGTTGGCGACGACATATTGCCATGACGGCGTAATATTTCCCGAGAAATGTCGGTTTTTTGGGAAGAAAGATAAAGCGTGTCTTCATAGGCTTTTAAGACCTTTTTTCCTCCAGGATGCGCAATGAAATGCGTAAGTTGCTCACTGTAAATTCCTTGCTCCAGTAGAAACTGTTCAATGAATGGCCCAAGCCAATTTGTAATAATAGCAGGAATACTCTTTTGAAAGATGACATGAAGTCCATTATTTTTAACATCCCAACCCATTACATTTTCTGAATCTGGCATCCATTTAGAGCCCGTAGCGATAATATGTGGTGATGATTTGTTTGTATCGACGGTTATTTCATCACCACAAACAAGAATACAAGCGGCACCGTCAGCAAAAAGGGAAGCACCGATTAAATTACTTTTTGAAAAATCATTTGGCTGAAAAGTGAGGCTACATAATTCAACACAAACAACAAGTACCTTTGCATTTGAGTGTGCTTTACAAAAGTCATAAGCTCTGCTAACACCAGCTGCTCCACCTGCACATCCTAATCCCCATAGTGGAATACGTTTAAGCCGATCTGTGAAAGGAAGCTTATTCATGACACGTGCATCAATGCTAGGTGTTGAAATTCCCGTACTACTAACAAATATGATGGCATCAATTTCTTCAGGAGAAATGGGTGAACGTAAGAAGGCTTCATTTTGTAAACATGCCTGAATGACGCTTACACTGTATTGCGTAGCTAGTTCAATATATAAATCATTGCGTTCCTCAAAGGAGTGATTTGTACGATGCCATTCTGGTGGTACGCAAAAATGGCGAGTTTCAATTCCACCATTTTCAAAAACCTTTAAATAGCGCTCTAATTTTGGGATCTTTGCATAGAAAAGCTCCTTCGTTAGTTCCTCTGCATTTGCTTGCTGTAATGTGTAAGGTGGTTGATGTGTGCTAATAGAAATGATTTTAGGCAATTCAACATCTCCTCGCATTTATGGTCTTGTTCATTCTATGCGTTAAGGAAGTGAATACATGCTTATAATATTGTATTTGACAATTCCCTAAATTTTAGCTATATTGGTAACAACTAAATGGAAAGTAGGTGATGTGACATGATGAATAGATCTATTTTTAGCGAACTGCAATTCGGTTTGTTTCATTTCACACGCCTAAAATATACAAAGTGACGTCGTGCTTAGCTCGAGGTATTTGTATATCCTTTTAAACGTGCGTGTGAAACCTTGTAACTACCGAATTGCGTAGATACAAGGTTTTTTTATCGTGGTTCAAAATTTGATGAATCAAGATGAAGTCTCTGGCTGATGTCTAGGCATCATAGATATGCACATTTAGGAGGAAAATAAATTGAATTTAACAACATTAGGTTTTACAACGTATTTTGAAGAACAAATGATAGAAATGAAGAAACTGACTAAGTTTAAGAATTGTGTACCTGCGAGGGTTACTTTAGAGCATAAGCATTCCTACCGTGTGTTAGCACAAGAAGGGGAATGGCTTGCGACAATTGCTGGTCATTATGCCTATACATCTTTAGCTCGAGAAGATTACCCAGCAGTTGGTGATTGGGTACTGGTGGAGAAAATGCCTGGTGAGGAACGGGCAATTATTCATCAATTATTCCAACGAAAATCTGCCTTTTCACGAAAAGTGGCTGGTACGGAAATTCAGGAACAGATTGTTGCATCGAATGTGGATATTGTGTTACTTGTCATGAGCTTGAATGCTGATTTTAATATTCGTCGTTTGGAGCGATATCTAGTGGCTGCCTGGGATTCAGGTGCAAAGCCCATTGTTGTTCTGACAAAGGCAGATTTGTGTGAGGATGCTTCAAGTTTAGTGCAAGAAGTTGAATCTATAGCCTTTGGTGTAGATATTTTTGTAACGAGTGTTGTATCTGGAGAAGGCTTAATAGACATTCAAGCATTATTTACAGAGGGTGTCACTGGGGCATTACTAGGCTCTTCAGGTGCTGGGAAATCCACATTAACGAATGCGCTATGTGGCGAGATGCTGATGAAGGTAGCAGGGATTCGTGAGGATGATGCTAAGGGGCGCCATACAACGACCCATCGAGAGTTAGTAATGTTACCTGTTGGCGGTTGTTTGATTGATACACCAGGAATGCGTGAGCTACAATTATGGAATCAAGGTGATAGTTTAACTTCTAGCTTTCAAGATATTGAGGAATTAGCAACAGCTTGCCGTTATCGTGATTGTACGCATCAAAATGAGCCTTATTGTGCAGTGCGGCAAGCTATTACAGATGGTGAACTCGATCAATACCGTCTGCAAAGTTATTTTAAACTACAAAGGGAATTGGCTTATATGGAACGTAAAACAAATGTGCAGGCTAAGCTTGAGGAGCAACGTAAGTGGAAGCAAATTTCCAAAGGATTTAAAAAAGGCAAAAAGTGAATAGGAGCACACATATGACAATACAAAGCATCAATCATCTACTATTTTCAGTGTCTGATCTTGAAAAATCCATTGCATTTTACGAAAATGTTTTCGATGCCAAGTTATTAGTAAAGGGGAACAGCACAGCCTATTTTGATGTAAATGGGCTGTGGCTTGCCCTTAATGTAGAAAAAGATATCCCGCGCAATGACATCAATCACTCCTATACACATATCGCTTTCACTATCTCTGAGGATGAATTCGATAAAATGTATGATCATTTGGTGCAATTGAAGGTCAATATTTTAGATGGTCGACAAAGAGATGAAAAAGATAAACAATCAATCTACTTTACTGACCCTGATGGACATAAGTTTGAATTTCATACGGGAACTTTGCAAGATCGTTTGGATTATTATAAGAAGGAAAAATTACATATGGAGTTTTTTGATAATTAATTGCGGAGGAATTACTATGACGAAAGCTTTTATTTTTGATATGGATGGTACCTTATTTCAAACAAATCTTATTTTAGAGCCTGCACTTGATGCCACATTTGATGTGCTGCGTACAAAGGGCTTATGGCAGGGAGAAACACCAATAGAAAAATATCGAGAAATTATGGGTGTCCCTCTACCGGTAGTATGGGAGACCTTATGTCCAATGCATGCAAAAGAAATACGTGAAGAGAGCAATATGCTATTTCATGAAAAGTTGACGGAGCAAATCCAAAAGCGTAAGGGTGCGCTCTACCCAAATGCTGAACAAACTCTTGCCGCATTGTCAAAAAGCTATCCTTTATACATAGCAAGTAATGGGCAGATTGATTATTTACAAGCAATTGTAGCTACATATCAGTTAGATCGTTTTATAAGAGGAACCTATAGCATTCAATCTATTGCAAGTGGGCATAAATCGGACTTAGTTAAAAAAGTAGTGAAAGAGAACGGAATACAGGACGGGGTGGTAGTTGGAGATCGTTCTTCGGATATACAGGCTGCCCATGATAATCAGCTTCTCTCAGTAGGTGTCCGTTTCGATTTTGCTCAGGACCATGAATTGCGAAAGGCAAATATTGTAATAAATGATTTGACGGAGTTATTAAACATAAAGATAGGTTAATAAATTACAAACAGCTCAACATTTGTGCTTTTTCGAAAAATGGGAGCAATTTAACGACAATTATTGCATTTCATCACAAGAAAGCGTAAAATAGTGCCAATCCTATAGACAAAGCATTGAAAAGGAAAAGTAAATTGGATCAGCATTTTGTAGAGAGCCTCTGTTGGTGGAAATGAGGTAAATGAACCCTTTTGAAAATGACCTTTGAGCTTCGTACCGAAAGCTTTTTAGCAAGTAGATTACGGCGAGATGGGCACTCGTTACAACAGCGGCAGTATCTCTTATTTAGATGGAGACGTACTGAATGAGGCAAATAGTGTGAGCTATTTGTAAATATAGGTGGTAACACGGGTATACTCGTCCTAATCAGATTTGATTAGGGCGATTTTTTTTTACCATTTTTTATGTGAGGGGAGCAATTTAGAATGACCATTGTTATTGGAGGCGCTTGGCCGTATGCAAATGGCTCTTTGCATTTAGGACATGTAGCCGCACTATTACCAGGTGATATTTTGGCTAGATATTACCGACAAAAAGGTGAGCAAGTATTATATGTATCAGGTAGTGACTGTAATGGTACGCCAATTTCTATTCGTGCAGCACAGGAAAACACAACAACTGAGGCGATTGCTAATCATTATCATGATGAATTTACACGATGTTTCAATGAGCTAGGATTTACCTATGATTTATACACAAGAACAGATGCAGAGCACCACCATGAAGCTGTTAAGGGTCTATTTTTACAGTTACTTGCCAACAATTTTTTATACAAAAAGAAAATTGAACAAGCATACTGTGAGACGGATCAGCAATTTTTGCCGGATCGATTTGTGGAGGGCATATGCCCAAATTGTGGTGCAAAGGCAAGAGGGGATCAATGTGATAACTGCTCGGAAATTTTAGATCCACTGGATTTAATCGACAAGCGCTGTAAAATATGTGGGAATGAGCCAGTCATTCGAGAGACAGAGCACTTTTATTTTACTTTTAGTCAATTTCAAGGAAAACTAGAGTCCTTTCTAACGGAAGCAAAGGTAGAGAAACGTTGGCGAGACAATGCATTAGGATTGACTGAGCGCTACTTAGCAGAGGGCGTTCCTGACCGAGCAGTAACGAGAGATTTACCAAATGGAATAGATGTTCCAGTCCCAGGCTTTGAAGGTAAGAAAATATATGTGTGGATTGAAGCAGTAGCAGGGTATTTAACTGCCAGCCTAGAATGGGCAAAGCAGCATCATATGGCAATCGAAGACTTATGGAATGAAGAAACCATTTCGTACTATGTCCATGGAAAGGACAATATTCCATTCCACACAGTTATTTGGCCAGCTATTTTGATGGGGATAGGTGCGAAAGCATTGCCAACACATATCGTATCTAATGAATATTTAACCTTGGAAAAACGCAAATTATCTACTAGTCAAAACTGGGCTGTTTGGGTTCCTTATATTTTAAGTCGTTATGATGCGGACTCTATTCGCTACTTCTTAACGATGAATGCACCAGAAAATCGCGATACCGATTTTTCATGGCGGGAATTTATTTACAGCCATAATGGTGAATTGCTTGGTGCCTATGGTAATTTTGTGAACCGTACATTAAAGTTTATTGAGAAATCCTTTGCATGTCAGGTGCCACAAGCTGAGGTGGATAGTGCCATTCGAAAACAAACCATTCAGCTATTTAACGAAGTGGGTATTCTTATTGAGGGTGGTCATTTCAAACAAGCTTTAGAGACAATTTTTGAGTATATTCGTGGAGCTAATCGCTACTTCGATGAACAACAGCCATGGTTACAAGTAAAAGAAAATGTGGATGCGGGCAATCGTACACTAGCAACCTGCGTCTATATTATTGCCAATCTTGGACAGTTACTACATCCATTCCTACCGTTTTCCGCAGAGAAAGTAAGAAATATGCTAGGTATAGATGAAATGATGTGGCATGAGCAAGTGGATTTACCTAAAACCATACATGATGTAACACCCTTGTTTGAACGTCTTGACATAGAATTAATTGAAGAGGAATATCAAAAATTAGTAAGAGATAGTCGCTAGGATTGAAAAAGCAGTATGGCTAATGGGCCATACTGCTTCTCTTGTTTTAATTCATGACAGGTGTTAATTTTGCCACCACAATACTATTGATGGCATTAATATAGGCTAGGGCACTTGCTTTTAGAATATCAGTATCTGCAGCTTTTGCCATATACTTTTCACCTTCATGCTCAATTGTGATTTTTACTTTTCCTAACGCCTCTTTGCCACGCGAAACACTGTTAATATTATATTCCACTAGCTTTACATCCATGTTTGTAATTTCGGCAATCGCTGAATAAAGGGCATCGATTGGACCTGAGCCAACTGCGCTGGCTTTAAATACTTCATTACCTTTACGAACTTTAACGCTCGCAGAAGGGAAGCTTGTATTGCTGACGACTTGTAAATCTTCGATATCAAAGAATTGGTCACTGTAATGTGTCGCATTTTTGTTAGAAGCATCATGTTTTTCGTAATAGCTTTCAACTATAACGTATAAATCGTGATCATATACTTCCTTTTTGGCGTCCGCTAGTTTTAGGAAACCTTCAAAGATTCCTTCGAATTCATCTGTAGAAAGATTCGAAAACCCTAATTTTTCAAGAGCATTTTTTACTGCATGACGACCTGAACGTGCTGTTAGTACAAGCTCCATATCATCAAGTCCTACGTCTTCAGGATGCACAATTTCATAGGCATCACGAGATTTTAGTAATCCGTCTTGATGAATGCCAGATGAATGGGCAAATGCATTATCCCCCGTAATGGCTTTATTGACTTGAACGTCTAAGCCCATAAAGCTAGAAACAAGGCGAGAAGTATTAATAATTTCTTTTGTGTTAATACGTGTATCAGCATTGTAGACGTTGCTACGAGTTTTTAGAGCCATGACAACTTCTTCTAATGCTGCATTACCTGCACGTTCACCGATACCATTAATTGTACATTCTACTTTGTCGGCGCCATTTTTAATGGCAGCAAGTGTATTAGCTGTTGCCATTCCAAGGTCATTGTGGCAATGAACGCTAAGAAGAACGCTGTCGTCTAAATTTTTCATACGGTTGTTCAATTTATAGATCATTTCACCGAATTCCTCTGGTTCTGCATAGCCGACTGTATCAGGAACGTTAATCATAGTAGCGCCAGCTCTCATAACAGCTTCAATTGTCTTCCAAAGATACTCAAAATCTGAACGGGATGCGTCCTCTGTGGAATATTGAACTTGTGGCAATAGCGTTTTGGCATATTTTACAGCATCTACACCAATTTGTAGAATTTGATCTTTTGATTTGCTGAATTTTTTTTCCACATGTATATCCGATGTTCCAAGTACCATGTGAATCATAGGATTTTCAGCGTATTTTACAGCGTTATAAACAGCGTCAATATCTGCCTTTACAGCACGTGCTAATGCTGTAATCATAATATCGCTTGTATTACCGACCTTCTCAGCTACAGCTTTGACTGCATCAAAATCCCCCTGTGATGAAGCAGGGAATCCAGCTTCTATAATATCGACACCTAATTTTTTAAGTTGCTGTGCAATCTCTACTTTTTCATATAAATTTAGCTTTGCTCCTGGCACCTGTTCGCCATCACGTAATGTTGTATCAAATACCCAAATTTTTCTTCCCATTTTTAAACACTCCTTTTGTAGTGATCAGTATCTAAAATCTACACTTAGGCCAATGATTCATTAAAAAACAAAAAAACCCATCTCTATCTGAAAATAGAGACGAGTTTATGCTCGCGGTACCACTCTAATTGACCTTTTCTTTACAGAAAAAGTCCCCTTATCGACAGCTATCACTGTCTATCCTGTTAACGGGGGAAACCGACATCCCTTACTAAATTGTTCAGGGAGTAGCTCATGGACGAGTTCAAAATGTGTGTCTACCGATTTACACCAACCATCGGCTCTCTACAAGTACACAACCACTTTTACTATTTCCAATCTTGGCCTACAATGTGTTGTTGAAAGCAATATTACTTGGATATTAATAGCCTGTCAATAATTTTCTAAAAATTTTTTTAATTCTGTCTAAGGTGATATTTGCTTTATTAAATATTTGATAATTAGTGAAATGAATAAGTAGCCACTAAAAATAGTCATTTCTGTGAGATAATAAAAGCTGTGAAATGACGTTTGAAAGGTAGGAAGACCATGAAATTTGTCTTTGATTTAGACGGTACAATTTGTTTTAAGGGAAAGCCCTTAAGTGAAGGTATCACCAATGCTTTAGAAGCATGTAGAAAGAGTGGGCATGAAGTCATTTTTGCCTCCGCTAGACCAATACGCGATCTATTACCTGTATTGCCAGTGACGATGCGAGAATATCCAATGGTAGGTGGAAATGGAGCATTTGTCGCTTGTGATGGAAAAACGATGGAGGTAACTACATTTGAGACTGATATAGTTGGCGCAATTCTGCAGATCATTACAATATTTCAATTACCATACCTAGTAGATAGCCATTGGGATTATGCTTATACAGGCAGTGAGGATCATCCAATTTATCAGAATCTTGATCCTCTAGAAATAGCTAAAAAAGTAGCGTTGCAAGATATTCATGATATTGTAAAAGTTGTTTTATTTCCAGGGGAGAATATAGATGAGGTATTATTTGAGCTACAGAAACTTCCGGTTTCGCTTTATGAACATGCATCAGAAAATATTATAGATATAAGCCCTAATGGCATTGATAAGTGGAATGGCTTAACTAAATTAGGTGTAGTAGAAGGAGAGTATATTGCATTTGGAAATGATGCGAACGATGCCTCGATGTTTTTGAAGGCAAAGGAAAGTGTTTGTGTGGGGGAGCATCAGGTTCGTGAGAAGGCTACTTTGCAAGTTCCGAGTGTGGAAACAGCTATTATAGAAATGCTCAATCTTTTAAACGCAAAATATAAGTGAGCAATAGTATATACATAGAAATAAAAAACTGCTCGTTTCCTAGAGGAAAGTCGAGCAGTTTTCTTTTTAGTCTAATTTAAAACGAGAGACTTCAGTTTGAAGCTCTTCAGCCATATTTGAAAGAGTTGCTGCGGAGGCAGCTACTTCCTCGATAGTTGCTAACTGCTCTTCGGAGGCAGAAGCGACATTTTGTAAATTACTTGAAGACACTTGAGCGATGGTTGCTATTTCATCAAAGGATGCATAAATTTGCTCTGCACTGGATGACATTTCCTCCGAAACTGTTGTTGCTTCTTGAATTTGCATCGACACTTGTTCAACAAGCTCCACAATTTTGGAAAAGCCTTCTTCAGCTATCTGAACTACCTGCATACCAATTTGAACTTCTTGTGTACCAGTATCCATCACTTTCACAGCACGATTTGTATCTTGCTGAATTTCAGCAATCAAAGTAGCAATTTGCTCTGCTGATTTTTTGGATTGCTCAGCTAACTTTTTCACTTCATCTGCCACAACGGCAAAACCTCTTCCATGATCACCTGCACGAGCCGCCTCGATAGCTGCATTGAGCGCTAATAAATTTGTCTGTTCTGCAATATCTGTAATAATACCAATGATATTTCCTATTTCAATAGAATGTCCGTCTAAATTTTTGACAACACTTGCAGATTCTAAGACAGCAGTGTTTATCGTAGTCATTTGCGAAATAACTCGATGTAAAGATTCATTTCCTTTCTGAGCCTCTGAATTTGTTTCCATTGCTAGCTCAGAAACTGCCGCAGTAGTAGAAGCTAATTGTTGTATGCCCTTTGTCATATTTTTCATTGCTTCGGAGCTTTCTGTAGCATTTTTGCCTTGAGCTTCAGAGCCACTAGCCACTTCTTGAATCGAAGATGTGATTTGCTCTGTAGCTTGGATTGTTTGGTCAGCACTTGCTGTTAATTCAGCAGCAGAGCCACTAACTTGTACAGTGTTGTGACGTACATTTGTGATTAAATCCTTCAAATTAACAGCCATTTGATTAAATGCTAGTGCTAAATCACCAACTTCATCGCGATTTTTGATATGAATCTGTTCAGCTGTTAAGTCACCTTCTGCTATTTTTTTCGCTGCCTTCGCCATGCCGTTGATTGGACGAGACATTAGACTACCTACAACCATTGCAATTATCAGACTTATGACAACAGCAAGGCCCCCTAGAAGAATCATTTGGATTTTAATATCTTGAATTTGCTTGGATGTAGCAGCAATTTTCCCATCAATATACTCATTTTGATAATCAGAAAGATTTTCAACGCGTTCGTCAAATTGTTTAATAATTAAACGTCCTTGTGTACTATCTAGCTTTTCGTACTTTTCTGTTTCTCCCGAAGCCTTTAACTCAAACATACGATCCGCAAATTGTTGAACATTTTGCTCACTTTTATTAATAGCTTCTAGTAGCTTAATGGATTTTTCGGAAGTCAAAGAAGCCATTAGATCTTCAGATTTTTGTTTGAATTCTGCGCGTGAATCCTGATTACTTTGAAGGTTTTGTTTATCTCCGAGCAGCAAATAGCCACGCAAACTGACAATCTCTTGTTTGGCAATGACGCGTAATTCCTGAATAGAGATAGATTTCGTTGTTTGTTCCTCCAGTAATGTACGATATGTTTTGTTCACAGAATCAAGCTGCTTTATGTTTAAGCCGATTGTAGCAACGAGAACCAAAATCACTATAAAAAAACCGAGTAATAATTTCTTGTAGATAGTAAATCGCATAGGTGAAATTTCCTTTCTCAGCATTTAGTAGAAATGTTACAAATTAATGAAATATGTATATATATCATTTATATCAGATTATACGAATTTTACAAAGTATTATGAGTATTTTTACTGTAATAAATAGTTTGAACATGGTAGAAAGTTGTGCTTGAAGTAATAAAAAAAGTAGATTTACTGCTATAACACTCTAAAAATAAAGCGATAGTTAATGGTGTGTGTTGAATATTAAGCCAATTTTCATAAATTTTGAAACTTATACAGTAGTAGTAACGTAAATTAGTTAAGAAGATGAACTGAGGTGATATGAAATGTATAGACCAATTTTAAACATACCTAAAACTAAATCTGAAAAGATGTGGGACTATATTGGTGCTATAATATTTGTCTCATCTATCATTTATATCATGTTGATGTGGGGTAAATTACCTGAAGAAATTCCTGGTCATTTTAATGGTAAGGGTGAGGTTGATCGATGGGGTTCAAAAATAGAGCTCATTATTCTTCCACTTATAGGGATGTTTTTATGGATTATAATGGGCCTTTTAGAGAAGGCACCACATATGCATAACTATCCAGCTCGTTTGAATGAACGGAATGTGGCATCATTTTATTTAAATAGCAGAAAAATGTTGAACGAAGTAAAAAATTTCTGTGTTATTTTATTTGCATGTATATCGTTTCAAATGGTCCGCATTGGTCTTGGCGAGACAACTTCATTAGGGTGGTGGTTCTTGCCAATTATAATAATCGGGATAACAGTACCAATTATTAAAGGAATAGTAGTTACTAGCAAAATAAAATAAAGTTTAAACGTAAACGCTTGATACATTTTCAAGCGTTTATTTTTTGTTCCCAAGTTACCATTTATTCAGTATACTATCAAAACTAAGATGCAAATGTATGAGCCCATTGTTAGATGCTAAAAATGAGAGCTAGAAGAGGAGTTTAAGCTATGCAAAAGAAATTTAAACTGAAGGATGACTTATCCATTACCATACACAACCAACCACATGATTTGTTATTAGACGGGGTTTTTCATTTTGGAGAGGCACCATATGATCGTATTATTTCTTTTGCGTTTTCGGTAGATGACATGGTAACTTATTTACAAAAAGTGTTAAAAGATAATAGTCTAATGGAGCAAGGCTATTTATTTTTTGTTTATCCTAAAAAGGGTAATAAAAAATATCAACAGTTTATCCACCGTGATGAGATTTTTCCAGCGATCCACGTGGACGAGGAAAAATACATCGTTGGTAGTGATTTTAAGTTTTCTAGCTTGATGTCACTAGATGAGACATTTTCGATCTTAAGCATTAAGAAAGATGGTAATGGTAGAGGGAAGAAGAAAACAGCAAAGAGTCAATGTGTTAGTGATTATGAGAGTATGATCCCTCCATTACGAGAATTGCTTGCCGATAATCAGGATGATTTAGCGTTTTATGATGGACTAACTCCAGGATATCAAAGGGATTGGGCACGCTATATCTATAGTGCAAAAAAACAGGAAACACAAGAAGCGCGTCTACAGGAGATGCGTGAAATTATTCGTTTAGGCTACAAAACAAAGGAATTGTATCGCAAAGCACAAGTAAATGATGGAGCGGGAAAATAAACGACAAAGTGAGGCTAAGGTATGAGGAGCATATATTTGGAGCAAGTAGAAGAAAAATGGCGTGATGCCTTTAGTAAGCTTGTAGATGTTGTAGAAGCAAATTTACCAGAAGGTTTTGAGCAAACGATGCAATATGACATGGTCAGTTATGTTGTTCCATTGGCAACCTATCCTAAGGGCTATCATGTGACAGCCAATACGCCATTACCTTTTTTTAGCCTTGCAGCACAAAAACGTCATATAGCGCTATATCACATGGGAATATATGCAGATCAAGCATTGCTTTCTTGGTTTCAGGAAGAGTATGCAAGGCGAGTACTGACAAAATTAAATATGGGGAAAAGTTGTATTCGTTTTACAAGCACAAAGAATATTCCATTTGATTTAATTGGTGAGCTTATGACAAAAATGACGCCAGCAGAGTGGATTTCACATTATGAAGGAGCGAAAAAATAGATGAAAAGCGCGACAACTTTTTTAATGTTTCAAGGACAAGCCCATGAAGCTATTGAACAATATCAGCAGTGGTTTCAAGATTTAGAGGTCGTAACAATAGAATACATGGAAAATTCTCGACAGGTAGCAATGGCAATCCTACATTTAAAGGGGTTGAAACTGATGTTGAATGATAGTGTCATTCAACATAATTTTACGTTTACGCCATCAACCTCTATCTTTATAGAATGTGATTTTGAGGAAGAAATAAAGAATTTAGTTGGTCAAATAGTGGAGAGTGGGAAAGCGTTAATGCCACTTGATAATTATGGGTTTTCTAAACAATTTGCGTGGGTTCAAGATCGTTTTGGCGTCTCCTGGCAGCTATCTTATAGTTGATGGAACGGAGTATAACAATAGAATGTAAGTAAAAGGGGAATAGAACATGACGGTAACTTTAGTGAAACACGCTATCAAATATGCTGAGGCCATGCATGAGTTGTCTTCTATGCCACAGGTGCGAGATGCACTTGAGTTACCTGTTGGAAAAGTAGAAGATACAATTCATTTTATTAAACGTGAATGTATAGATGAAGAAGAAGGGAAGACAGTTCCTCGTGTTGTTTTAAATGAGGAGGGGCAATTAATCGGTGTGACCGCATTAATGTTTATAGATCATCATAAAAACAGTTGTCATATCGGGTCTTGGCTCGGTCATCAATTTTGGGGGAAAGGTTATAATCTTGAGGCTAAAACAGCTATTTTAGATATTGCCTTTTTTGAGCTAGGATTAGCACGAGTTTTTGCTGGAGCTAGGAAGGTTAATATTCGTTCACAAAAGGCACAGGAAAAGCTGCCCTTTATTCGATTAGGTGTGGAAAAAGAGTACCCAGAGGAGCACTCATGGCTAGAAGTGAAGGAAAAACAACCATGTGTTTTAAATGTTTTTGAACGTGCGGATTTTGTTCAATATCGTACAGCACTTAAAAAAGTAGATGGCAAGCGAGAAGTCTTTTTACCGCAACTTTTACTAGCTGATGAGAGTGAAGAGGCTATACGAAAATACTTAGATGAGGGTACCTTATATGAAATTAAATGTGGAGAACAGCTTGCGGGAGTGGCTTTATTAATTCCTCAATCTAATACAACCATCGAGTTGAAGAATATTGCTATTGTGCCAAAATACCAAGGGAAAGGGATTGGTAAAGAGGCATTACGACAGCTTACATCTATTTGCCAGATGGAGGGCTATCAAACTCTTTTAGTTGGAACAGCCAATTCAAGTATTGATAATATAGCTTTTTATCAAAAGGCAGGTTTTCGCATGGAGTCCATTGAAAAAGATTTCTTTCGTGACTACTCAGAGCCAATTTTTGAAAATGGCATTCGTGCTTTAGATATGATTTTCTTTTCCAAACAATTATAAACATTTTCATAAAGAAATACCCGTCCAACAAAGGTTGAGCGGGTATTTTTATTTACCGAGCAGGAGGGCCATTAATTTTTCCTTCGAATGTAAGAAGTCATCCAATGTGTAGCCATCCAGCACGGTTAGGTACGCTTGTAAAGCTTCATACAAGACACCTTTTAGCTGACACTCAGGAGCTATTTTACATAAATTATTCTCTTTATCGAAACATTCTACTAAATGAAAATCCTCTTCTGTATGACGAACAATTTCACCAATGGTAATGGTTTTTGGGTCGATAGCTAAGCGAATACCTCCACCTCGTCCACGGATTGTTTCAATATAACCTAATAATCCTAGTTGGTGCGTCACCTTCATTAAATGGTTTTTCGATATATTATAAGCCTCTGAAATCTCTTGAATAGTTGATAATTGACCATCTTCCTTTGCACCTAAGTAAATAAGTGTGCGCAGAGAATAGTCTGTGTATAAAGTTAAGCGCATAAGAACACCCTACTTTCTATAATTCAAAATAATTATAGCATTTTTACAATGAAGTATAATATTTTCAAACCTCTTTTAAAGATGTATTTAAAATACATTAATTATGTCCATTTTGTTAAAGATGTATTTAATATATTGCTTTAAGAAAATGAAAGCGTTATATTGTAATCACGAAAGGATGGTATGCGATATGTTAAAACAAGAAACAATTCAAATCATTAAGGCAACAGTCCCTGTATTAGAAGTTCATGGTGTAGAGATTACAAAGACGTTTTATAAAAATATGTTTCAAGCTCATCCAGAATTACTGAATATTTTTAACCACACTAACCAAGAAAAAGGTCGTCAGCAAACAGCATTAGCAAACACAGTTTATGCTGCTGCAGTTCATATTGAAAATTTAGAAGCTATTTTACCGGCAGTAATGCTTATTGCGCATAAACACCGTAGTTTAGGTATTTTACCTGAACATTATCCAATCGTTGGAGAAAACTTATTAAAGGCGATTAAAGAAGTACTTGGCGATGCGGCAACAGATGACATTATTAATGCATGGGCTGAGACATATGGCGTTATAGCAGATATTTTCATTCAAGTAGAAGAAGAGTTATACCAAAAAACGGAGAATACTGGTGGATGGCGCCTATTTAAACCATTAAAAGTAGCGAAAAAAGTTGTAGAAAGTGAATTAGTTACATCTGTTTATTTTGTAAATGAAGATGGCTCATCACTACCTGCTTACGAGCCAGGTCAATACATCAGCATACGTGTGAAGGTAGCTGGTGAAGAGTATTTAATGAATCGTCAGTACACACTTTCACAAGCAAGTGCAGAAGATGGTTACCGTATTTCCGTGAAACGTGAAAGTGATCATACGCCAAACGGCAAAGTTTCAAACTTTATTCACGATGACTTACAAGTGGGAGATTTAGTCGACGTAAGCGCTCCTGCTGGGTTGTTCGTTTTAGAAGAAACTACTGCTCCAATTACATTTGTTAGTGGTGGTATTGGTGTAACACCATTAAACAGTATGTTGCAATCTTTAAAAGATGATACAACGAATAAAGTTAACTTTATCCAATGTGCACGTAATGAAAAAGTTGTAGCGTTTAGCGATGATATTCAAGAGAAAGTAAATGGGCTACCAAATGCATCTTATACAGCTCTATACTCTGATGAAGACAAAATTATTACAAAAGAATTATTAGCAGAAAGAGTAGCTGATAACGCTGATGTTTATGTATGTGGACCAGTGGGCTTTATGGAAGCTGTTATTAAAAATTTACAAGAAATTGGCGTGGAAGATGAGAAAATTCACTATGAGTTCTTCGGACCAGCCATGCAATTAGCTAAATAGAATGGTGGATTCCCTGTTATGAGTACCAACTCATAGCGGGGTTTTTTTGTTGAAGATAAATGATAAGCGGATAGATAGGCCAAGTTGACGGATAAACGTAGTAACCAACGGATTGAGGTCTTTAAGAAAAAAGATTTGAAGCTTTCATGTTGACAATATACCTACTAGGGTATAATATGAATCACGTAAGCGAGTTTAATCTATCGTTTTTAAAGGAGGCTGGAACAGAATGGCTTATGGTTCTAAAACAGCTAATCGAGTGAAACGAATGGAAGGTCAATTGCGTGGTGTTTTACGCATGATGGAAGAGGGTCAAAACTGTAAAGATGTGATTACACAGCTATCTGCCGTGCGTTCTGCGGTTGATCGGACGATAGGTGTTATTGTTAGTGAGAATTTATTGGATTGTGTATCTAGTGCTGAAGGTGATGCGGAAAAAGTGAACTCAGCCATCCAAGATGCAATGGATTTAGTTGTGAAAAGCCGATAGATTTAATATACCCTTTAACGTATATAAAAGGAGGACTAAGAATTTGGAAACATGGATCATTATTGCGATTATCGCAGCATTTTTCATTTGGCGATTGAAACCAACGAAAGGCGTCCAGTCGATCTCTACCACTCAATTAAAAAATGTGTTGAATGATAAGGATAAGATATTTATTGATGTACGCACACCAGCTGAGTATAAAGGCCGTCATATCTCACAATTTAAAAACATGCCACTTGGATCGAGCTTTGACAAACTACCAAAAGATAAAGAAGTAATAGTTATTTGTCAAAGTGGTATGCGGAGTAGTCAGGCATGTAAGCAATTGAAAAAGCAGGGCTTTGAGCGTGTTACAAATGTTCGTGGTGGAATGAGCGCATATTAGGAGGAGAGTAAATGAGGGAAATTACAGCAAAAGAAGTACAACAAGCGATAGAACAGGAAAAAAAGTTGAACCTTATTGATGTACGAGAGGTAGATGAGGTAGCAGCGGGGCATATTCCTGGTGTCATGCATATACCACTTGGCTTATTAGAGTTTCGAATACAGGATTTAAATAAAAATGAACAATATATAATGGTTTGTCGATCTGGTGCGCGTAGTGGCCGTGCTACCGAAATATTAGAAAGTAAAGGCTTTGAAGTCTCAAATATGGTTGGTGGTATGTTAGCTTGGGAGGGCGAAGTACAATAATCGATTATCGCTATATTTTTTTGTTAAAAATAATACCCTTGTAGGTATATGGAGGTTGTAATGAGTATGAAGGTGGATTTTCAGCTAGATGCCAAGGGCCTTTCTTGCCCAATGCCAATTGTGAAAACGAAAAAAGCAATGGCTGATTTAGTAGATGGTCAAATATTAGAAGTATCTGCGACAGATAAAGGATCAAAAGCAGATGTTGCAGCATGGGCAGAAACTGTAGGTCACCAATATATTGGCACATTAGAAAATGATGGCGTGCTAAAGCACTATATTCGCAAATGTACAAACGATCAAATTGAAGAAGTTACATTTGATCAAACAATTGACCTAGAGCAGATCACCAATCGTGATGGATTAATTCTTGATGTACGAGAGGAAGCAGAATTTGCTTTCGGACATATTGAAGGCGCTAAATCTATTCCGATTAGTGAATTAGATACACGTCTCTCGGAGCTCGATAAAGAGCAGGAGATCTATGTTATTTGTCGTACTGGCAAGCGTAGTGACATGGCTGCGCAGAAGCTAGCTTCACGTGGTTTTACAAAGGTATTTAATGTCTTACCAGGAATGACATCCTGGAAAGGTGATTTAACAAAAAACATTTAATTGGAGGAAGTTTATTATGTCGAACAAGGTAGCAATTATTGCAAGTAACGGTGGTTTATTTGATGCGTATAAGGTGTTTAACATCGCAACAGCAGCTGCAGCTTCTGAGAAGGAGGTAGCAATCTTTTTCACGTTTGAAGGTTTAAATCTCATTCATAAGCAAGGCATGCATGCATTACCAATGCCTGCTGGAGCAGAGCATTATGCAGAAGGTTTTGCAAAAGCGAATGTTCCAACCATACCTCAACTAGTGGAAATGGCACAAGACTTAGGTGTGACATTTATTGCTTGTCAAATGACTATGGATGTAATGAGTTTATCGACGGATGATTTTATTGATGGTATTGCAGTGGGCGGAGCTGTAACCTTCCTTGAATTTGCAAAAGATGCAGCACCATCACTAACTTTCTAAAAGGTTTTTGTGCAATGAAGGGGGAGAGTGAAAAATGCTCTCCACTCTAAAAACTTCGGAATTATACCTATGGGGGTTATATATATGTCAATGCAGAAATGGGACGCTTCACAAATTGCTAAAAAGGTCATTAACAATGAAGAGTTGTTTATTTTAGATGTTCGTAATGCAGATGCGTTCGAAGATTGGAAAATTGAAGGTCATCGATTTGAATATTTAAATGTACCATATTTTGAACTGCTAGATGGTGTGGAGGAGATTTTGCCTAAAATCCCCTCCAATAAAAAAATTCTTGTAGTTTGTGCTAAAGAGGGATCATCATTGATGGTCGCTGAAATGTTGTCAGAAGCTGGTCGAGATGTTGCTTATTTAGCAGGAGGCATGAAATCTTGGAGTGAGTATTTAGAGCCTATTAAAGTTGGAGATTTAACAGGCGGTGGAGAACTATATCAATTCGTACGTTTAGGGAAGGGCTGTCTTTCTTACATGGTGATATCTGAAGGAGAGGCAGCAATCATTGATGCTGTTCGTTTTACAGATGTATTTACAAGTTTTGCAGAACAGAAGAATGTGAAAATCAGACATATTTTTGATACGCATTTACATGCCGATCATATTTCGGGTGGACGTCATATAGCTGAGGCCACTGGTGCAGTCTATTACTTACCACCGAAAGATGCAGAAGAGGTTGTTTTTCCGTATACACCGTTAGTTGATGGAGTGACTGTTCAAATTGGAACATCCAAAATAGATGTAGGAGCTATCTACTCACCAGGTCATACAATTGGCTCTACATCATTTGTTGTCGATAGCAAATATTTGTTAACAGGGGATATTTTATTTGTCGATTCTATTGGACGTCCTGATTTAGCAGGTCTTGCTGAAGATTGGGTCGGAGATTTACGAGATACACTTTACAAGCGTTATCGAGAATTGTCGGGTGAGCTTATCGTGTTACCAGCTCACTTTATGATAATTGATGAACTTAACGAAGATGGGACAGTAGCGAAACGACTAGGGGATTTATTTGTACAAAATCATGGTTTGAATATTCATGATGAAGTAGAATTTAAACGTGTCGTGACAGATCAATTGCCCCCACAACCCAATGCCTATCAAGAAATTCGTCAGGTAAATATGGGGAAAATAACACCTGCACCAGATGAACAAACTGAAATGGAAATCGGTCCAAATCGCTGTGCTGTTCGATAAAATATACTAAAAGTGCAATGAATACGTCTACGTACTATAAATGTGTATATTCCAGAAATTGAAGGTGCTCATCCTTCATGAATTTAAAAAACAAGAAGAACTGGCAAAATCGCTTACAATCTTTGCCGTGTTGAAGGGGATCAATATGAAGTCAAATTTACAATTAGATGCAAAAGGTCTTTCGTGTCCAATGCCTATTGTGAAAACAAAAAAGGCGATAGACACATTAAATACTGGAGAAATTTTAGAAGTTCAGGTGACAGATAAAGGAGCTTTAGCGGATATTCCTGCTTGGGCAAAAGCTGGAGGTCATAATATAGTAGATCAATCCGAAGAAGCTGGTGTCATTACATTTTTAATTCAGAAAGCTTAAAGCTATTGGAGGGTTGTCTATTAAAGTAGAACAACCCTTCTTTCGCTTTTTCGAAAGAAGGAATAATAAATGGATATTACATGGATATTAACGATCTTCTTTATTGGTTTTATCGGTTCATTTGTATCAGGGATGTTAGGTATCGGCGGTGCTATTATTAATTATCCTATGTTACTTTATATTCCACCATTATTAGGACTTGTGGCCTTTTCGGCGCATGCGGTTTCTGGAATTATTGCCGTACAAGTATTTTTTGCATCCATTGCTGGTGTTTGGGTATATCGCAAAGGTGGATATTTAAATAAATCGCTTATTATCTATATGGGTGGCGCTATATTAACGGGAAGTTTTGTTGGTAGTTTTGGTTCCAAGTTTTTATCAGAGTCGGGCATTAATATTGTTTATGGTGTCCTTGCATTAATAGCTGCAGTCATGATGTTTATTCCCAAAAAACAAATCGATGATAAACCGATGCAGGAGGTTACGTTTAATAAATCACTTCCAATCATATTGGCTTTAGTTGTTGGTATCGGATCAGGAATTGTGGGGGCAGGTGGGGGCTTCTTATTAGTCCCGATCATGTTAGTGGTTTTAGGGATTCCTACGCGTATGACCATTGCAACTAGCTTAGCCATTACATTTATCTCCTCAATAGGGGGGATGATGGGGAAATTAATGACTGGACAAGTTGAATATTATCCCGCGCTCATCATGATTATAGCCAGCCTAATAGCGGCTCCTCTTGGTGCAAAAGCCGGAAAAAAAATAAATACAAAAGTCTTACAAGGCATTTTAGCTATGCTCATATTAGCAACTGCCATTAAAATTTGGGTAGATATTATTGGAGGGATATAACCATGAAAATTGAAGTTTTCACGGACTTTACTTGTCCGTTTTGTTATATTGCCAAGCGAGAACTGGAACTAGCGGTTGATACTGCTGGCTATGAAGGACAAGTGGAAATCGAATACAAGACCTATCAAATAGGCCCGGATACGCCTAAAGTAAATGCACCAACTTTTTTAGACGCATTGGCTCTGAAGTACAATGGAACACGTGAAGAAGTGCGTGACATGACGGAGAGCATGGCATCAAGGGCTGCAGAAGTTGGATTGTATTATCATTTTGAAAAGATGACAACAGCACACACAGAAAAAGCACATCGTTTAGCAAAGTGGACACAGCAATTTGGCAAATCATCTGCTTACACTGAAGCGCTGATGGCTGGTTATTTTACAGCTGGGGAAGATTTGAATGAGGATTCTTTTTTATTAAAGGTGATTGCACAATTAGATCTAGATATAGAAGAGGCGAAGAACATTTTAGCATCTAATGCTTTTAGTGACGCATTAGATCAGGATCGCTATGATGCACAGCAACTCGGTATACAAAGTGTGCCATTTTTTGTGTTTGAAAATCGTTATGGCATTAAAGGGGCAGAGCCAAACGAAGTCTTTGTGCGAACTTTACATCAGGCAGCAGAAATTGCGGGTATTCAGCCAACCATAAAGTTGATGGGAAGTGGAGTGGCAACGTGTACTGATGGTGCATGTAATCTTTAAACCGAAATAAATAGGTGTCGGGTACTTAAGGTACCCGACACTTTTTGATTAAAATGGATACTGCAAGAGGTATTAAGTCTTGATTTTATTGTTATAGAACAATAATTAATGTATAATTTATCCATTTTTATCATCTTAATGGTTCTATTTTAGTGTAGTGTGAGGAAAATCACATCCAATAAAATGTTATGTTGCTAAAATATAAGTGAGTATACAAAGGGGGGTATTATAGATGAAACCTATAGTAGCAGGAGTAGCAGGGACAGTACTGTTAGTAGGCACAATTTTTGTAGCAACAATTATTAGTGACAAAATTACAGTTGATTCGATTGTGGACGAGAACGAAACGACAGTGCAGACGCAATTACCAACGACAGCAGCTGCTCAGTCAGTTGTCTATGCTCCACCAAGTATTGATGAAGTGCCGGATGGACCTATGAAAGAGGCCATATTAAACGGCTATGAGCTTGTCAATAACACACATGTTGCGGCAGATGAATATGTAGGGAACCAATTATCTTGCACAAGCTGTCATGCTGGTGCTGGGTACGATGAGCAAGTATCTTCGTTGGTAGGTGTAATGGCCAATTATCCACAATATATTGCACGCTCAGGTGGTGTTGTCACGATAGAAGAGCGTATAAATGGTTGTATGGTCCGTAGTATGAATGGGAAAAAATTTGATATGAATAGTGATGAGCTGGAGGCTATGGTCGCTTATTTTGCATATATTTCTGAAGGTGTTCCAATTGGGGCAAAACGTGATTGGGCGGGATCTAGCAACATGAAGAATGTTCCGATTCCAGATGTTGCGAATGGTGAGGAGCTTTATGGTCAGTCCTGTATAGCTTGTCATGCTGCTGATGGCTCAGGTACTGGTGCCAATACTGGTCCAGCATTATGGGGTGATAATTCCTTTAATGATGGGGCAGGGATGGCACGCCTAACTAAAATGGCAGGCTATATTCAAAATAATATGCCGGTAGGTGCAACAAATTCTTTAACAGATCAGGAAGCCGCTGATTTAGCAGCGTTTATTTTAGCGCAAGATCGTCCTGAATGGCCAAATCATGATAAAGACTGGCCAAAAGGTGGTAAACCAAATGATATTATGATTAAAGAAAAACGTGAACAAATCAAAAATGGTACCATTGATTGGGAAAAAGTACTGTCTACTAATTAAGAAAAGGGATGCTGACAAACAGCATCCCTTTTTGATTACCTAAATTTATATACGTCATTTTTCCGATGGTTCATATAAAAGAAAGTTAATGTATAAATTTGCTATACTAGCGGTAGTAGGAAATGGAAATGAATTTGGAGGTGAAGCTGTTGATTTTTTTAAAATTTTTGATCCAAATCATTGTAGTATCAGGTTTGATTTATATTGTGAGCGGACGCCTAATTGGTTCAAATATTAATTTTGTTCGTAGAGTGCTATCTGTCATTATAAGTGTGACATTAACATCTTTTGTTTACTGGTACTCTTATTTGCGTCATACAGATTTTTTGTCAGAAACAATGATGCAAACGGTGACAGAGGTCAGCACGCTGATTTGGATTGGAAGTATGCTACTCATTTCTATGTTGCTGTATTTGGTTTTTGAGCTATTTGATCCGAGTGGCATAACAACTGGCGATCGCCGAAATGGTCAAAAATCATTGCTATTACGGCTGCGTAGCTATTGGCGACAGCAGAAACGATTGAGACAAGTATTAAAAATTGCTGTTACAAATGGTGTCGTCCAAACGATTAAATATGCGAGGCAACGTGAAAATGAAAAAGAGCTTGCGATTGCATTGCGGTCAACATTAGAGCAATGTGGTGGGATATTCATTAAATTTGGGCAAGTACTGTCTACACGTAAAGAATTATTTTCACCAATCTTTATAGATGAGCTAGAAAGGCTACAACATCGTGTGAAGCCTTTGCCAGCAGAGCAAGTTACACAAATTTTAGAAGGCTCACTTCCTCAATCAATGGATGAAGTATTTAGCCATTTTCAAATGGAGCCCATCGCAGCGGCCTCCATCGGCCAAGTGCACAAGGCCCGACTCAAAAATTATGAAGATGTTGTGGTCAAGCTCTTGCGTCCAGAAGTAAAAGGAATTATGCGTGATGATCTTGAAATTTTAGAGGAATTCGCTAATTGGCTTTCATCTAAATCTACTTGGGCAGAATCACTAGGATTTCGGGAATTGGCTGGTGGATTCGCAGACGGGCTACGTGAGGAGATTCATTTAGATATTGAGGTACGTAACACGTTACAGGTGAAGAACGCATTAGCAAAAAGTGATTATAAGGTCCGAATTCCAAAAATTTATACAGCTTACAGTAATGAAAATATAATTGTAATGGAGTATATTCGTGGACATAGTGTGGCAGATGGGGTATCTGAATTCAATCGCTTGTCCATTGATCGCAGACAATTTGCAAGAACGGTATTATATTCCTTTTTTGAACAGATGCTTTTTTCAGGTATTTTTCATGCTGACCCTCATCCAGGAAATATTCACATTGATGAGAAGGATGGTATACCAGTATTGCTAGATTTTGGAGCGGTAGGAAGATTGGGAGCCACACAACAAGAGGGCTTAAAGCTATTTTTGATGGGTATTCAGCTCAATGATTCCAGTGTTTTGTACGATGGCTTAACCCTACTTGTGGAAAATGCCGATCATGCGGAGCGCGCAAGAATGGAGCAAGCAATTGATCAAATTTTACTTAAAATCTCTTACGTTGACCGCATACCAACAGAGGAATTAATTCATGCGTTATTTACAGTGGTACGGGATTTTGGACTAGCCTTTTACCCTGCAGTAGGATTAGCACTCCGTTCGCTGGTGACGTTAGATGGAACATTACGGGTAATTGATCCACGTTTTGATATTTTTACGGAGGCTAAGGATTTTTCTGCTACATATATGCGTGCTTCTTTCCTAAAGCCATTTAGAGAACCGATGGCTACAAAAGAACGCCTGCAAGAGGAATTATCCATGCTAATACCAACTTTGCGTAAAATGCCAAGAAGGGTGGATCAACTAATTCAGCGCGTTGAGAGTGGAAAAATTATTTTGCATCATGACGTTTTCTCTGATGAACATAACGCCCGTTTTATTACACATTTGTTTTCTCGGTTCGTATTGCTTTTAGTAGGGATCACATTTGGTATTATATCTGTTGCCCTTTTAGCAATCTCACAATTTATTCATGATTCTTATGCAGTATATTTAAACACTGCCGCTTATTTAGGTTTATTTTTATGTGCTATTTTGTTAGTAAGATTATCAATACAAGCATTGCGATCCATGAGGCAATAGGTAGGGGGTTATTCCCCTACCTATTTTTTTCGAAACATTTCTAAGGAATATTACAAAAACATTACAAAGTTGCCCATGGGTCTAATGTCGAATTAGCTAATAGTGGATGTGTGTAGAATATATAAGTGTTTTGTAGAATTGCCATGCTTTTTCGCGAATGTTACAGAAATGTTTCGAGTTTTACTAATGTATTAAATAGATAGGAAATAGTATAAAAGTTATGCTGAAAATGCTAAACTTTAAAAGGCTAAAACAAATATATAAGAACAATTGATTAAAATAAAATAGAAATCGTTCAACAGATTACATAGAGTATCGAGAGCGAAATTGATAAACGAAGGGAAATGAAGGTACGTGGGTAAGCGCAATAAATGGCGTAAGTCGATGGTGCTAGCTTTAGCACTAGCAGGCGGCTTATTATTTAATACAGTTCAACCAACAGAAGTACATGCTGAAGAAACTTCTCAACAAATGATTGAGAAAAAGGCTGAAATAGATACACAAGTTAAAAAATTACAAGAAGAATTAACAAAATTACAAAAAGAGATCGACGAAAAAGTAAAAGTATTTAAACAAGTGCAAGCGGAAATTAAAGAAGTTGATGCTAGTATTGTTGAAACAAAAAAACGTATTGAGCAACGTTCTAAAATTTTAAGCGAACGAATGGCGGCATACCAAGCACAAGACAACACAGTTGGCGTTTATTTAAATGTAGTTCTTGAATCAAAAAGCTTTGCTGATTTAATGGATCGTGTCGTAGCGGTTAAAACATTAATGGATGCTGACCAAGAATTAGTGGATCAACAAGAAGCCGATAAAGCGAGCTTAGAGCAACAAAAAGCTACACTTGATGAAAAACAAAAAGAGCTTCAAAAACAATTCCAAGAGCTTCAACAAAAAGAAAGCGAAATGGAAGTGAAAAAGGCTGAAAATGAAGCGAAATCACTTGCTTTAAAAGCTCAAATTGCTACAAAACAGGAAGAAGAACGTTTAGAAGCAGAGCGTAAGGCAGCTGAAGAAGAAGCGGCCCGTTTACGTGCTCTTCAAGCAGCAACACCAGTGGTACAAACTATTCAAAATAATGATGGTGGTCAACAACCACAAAAAATTATCGTTGGTTCAGGAACTGGGACTGCCTCTTCAGGTGATGCCATTTCTACAGCGAAACAATTCCTTGGTCGTCCATACGTATGGGGTGGTAGTAACCCAACTTCAGGTTTTGACTGTTCAGGTCTTGTTCAATGGTCTTACAAACAAGCAGGCGTTTCTTTACCACGTACTGCATCACAACAATATTTAGCAACACAACGTATTTCTGCAGGTGAAGCACGTGTTGGTGACTTAGTATTCTTCAGCTATGGTTCTGGTGTAGCGCACGTAGGTATTTACTTAGGTAACAACACAATGATTGATGCTCAAAATAATGGAGTTGTCATTGAATCACTTGATTGGTGGAATCAATATTTAGTAGGCTTTGGTCGAATTCAATAAGCCTTAATATCATATAGACGATTGACATGATAAAAAGGTCATCTTTGTAGTGAAAAAATACAAAGATGACCTTTTTCTATAGATATTAAATTTTGAAGTTTAATTTAATGACGCCTGTTTCTTTTAAGGCAATAAAGAAGATAATCACAAAGGGTCCAACCAGTAAACCGATAATACCAAATAACTGCAGACCGATAAACATTGCGATTAATGTTGGTAAAGTTGATAAACCAATATGGTCTCCCATTAGTTTAGGCTCGACTACACGACGAATAATGAGTAAAATAGCAGCTAAGATGAATAATTTTACAGCTATAGATGTGTTTCCCATTAATAGGTGGTAAAGTCCCCATGGTGCTAAAATAATGATGGAGCCTAAGAAAGGGACAATATCAATTAGCCATATAATAATGGTCATCGTTATGGCATATTTCGGCTGGATTAAAAAAAGTCCCACAAGTGTAACGCCTCCAATAATGAAGCTTACAAATAAATGTGCTTTCATATAGCCGAAGGTTGCATCTTTTAAACGGTTTAAGATGATTTTTATTTTCTTTGCCGTATTAGGCTTTAAATATTTATAAGTAATTCGCTTCAATTTAGGTAGATCAAGCATAAATAGGAATAGGGCAATCATATAAACGAGAAGACTGATAAATAGACTTGGAATCTCTGAAAAGAAGGCTGAAACTTTGCTATAATTAAAGAAACTTAAAAAAGATTCTTCAATTTTCTTTATGAAATCCATTGTGGTTTTTTGAAGCGAAGTACTTACTTCAGGTGGAAAGTCTTCAGTGTATTTAGAAATATTTTCTTGCATATGAAGCCACATATCTGATAGCTTGGAAATATAATAGGGAGCTTGCTTAGACAATAAAATTATTTGCGTCATGATCTGTGTAATTGAAAGATAGCAAATAATTGAAATAATAATAACGCTCACTATGTAAATAAAGGCAACTGCAATTTTTCGAGACATTTTCCAGCGTCTTTTAAAGAACATCACGATTGGTTCAAGGAAAAATGCGCTGATAGCTGCTAATATTAATGGCATGGATACAGGAATGATAAAATAAGCAGCTACAATGAGGGACATAATCACTAGCAATCGAAAAATCAATTTCCTAGCATTAAATTTATTCATAAACTCACCTTCTTTGCGAAAAAAATTAAGTTAAGTGTACCATAAATCAAGTTTTATGACGTTCTGAAACAATAAAGGTAGGGATAAATTATGGAAAAAGAGATTTTGCAACTTTTTAATAATCTAACAGAGCGTGATCGAGATATTCAATATGAATCTTACGAGGAACTAATGAAAATTATGCAGGAACCCGTAGATTGGACATATGCAGTCTGGGAACAGCTTGTACAAGCACTTACATATAAAAATGGACATGCTCGTGCACTTGCCGCACAGATTTTATGTGCTTTAGCTGCAAACAGTGATCCGGAAGAAAGAGTTTTAGAAGATTTTTTAAAGATTTGGGCTGTGACCTATGATGATAAACCTGTTACGGCAAGACATACATTACAGGCTATTTGGAAAATAGGTTTAGCAGGCCAAGTACAAAGCGATTTAGTTGTGTCTTATTTAGCGAAGAGATTTCAAACTTGTTTAGACGAGAAACATCCTACGCTCATTCGCTATGATATTATTGTATCTTTAAAAAAACTATATGATCAAACGAATGATTCTAAATTATTAGACATAGCACATCGTTTGATTAGTGAAGAACAAAATGTTAAATATAAAAAGAAGTATAAGTCAGCCATCCGTTCATAGTAACGAGATGGTGTTTTTTGTGCAAACTCTTTGGTTATAGTAGAAGAGTCAACTATACTATATATAAAAACAAAAGGGGTTAGGGAATGAGCATTTATAATTATTTAGTACGAAAGCCGAATGGTGAAATCTTATCAATGGAAACATTTCGGGGGAAAACGTTACTAATTGTCAACACGGCCAATCAATGCCGATTTACATACCAATTTGAAGACTTGCAAAAAATGTACGATAAATATGGAAAAAATAATTTTGTCGTTTTAGGTTTCCCCTGTGATCAGTTTGGCCATCAAAATCCTGAAGATGGTGAGGAAACCACACATCTTTGTAAAGTAAACTATGGAGTTACGTTCCCGATTTTTGAACTTGTACAAGTAAATGGAGAGACCACACATCCATTATTTAATTATTTAAAACATGAAGTCGATTTTCGTGAATTCGGGAAGGCTAGTATGCAGGAGAAAATGCTTGCTGAGGCAATCATTCAACTTGCTCCAAGCTATTTAGATGGTCGTAATATTCGTTGGAATTTTACCAAATTCTTAGTTGATCTAACTGGAAAAACCGTAGCACGTTTTGAGCCAACAGATTCACAGCTAGACATTGAGCAAGCCATTGAAAAAGTATTATAGCTGTATCATTTCATAGAAATGGAAAAGCTTATAAATCGACTATCATTTTTGTACACAACTATTTTTTCCTATCAATCTATGATAAACTGCATTACAAGTGAAATATTCTTGCAGAATAAAGGTGCTAGTTAGCATAATCGGGAATTCGGTAAAAGCCGAAGCTGTTTCCGCAACTGTAAGTACAGCCATTATAAAGAATGACCACTGTTTCATTGGAAATGGGAAGGTTCTTTATAGCTCTTCTTTTTTCTTTTGGGAGCGTCGTACAAGCCAGGAGACCGACCTTTATTTGAACGTATAAAAACTCTTCGGAAGCTAGGAGAATATACGGCAAATACATAGGTAGTGTCGTGTTTGTATGACAATCATTATGTTATTTTCGTCGTTCCTTTCCGTAAAGGAGCGACGTTTTTTTATGCACTGAAAGCAAGAATTTTCATTATAGAAAATAGGGGGACAGCAAGTTGAAAAAAGATGCACGTTATTCTTGTTATCCTTTTATGCGAGAGAGGGCTTCAACTGTCGATTTTGAGATTCGAACAGATAGTTTAACAACGCATATAGGGGTTGCGCTAGCTGCAGTAAAAAAAGAGGATATCCAAGTTATTGCAGATGATTTAATGCAAATTTTACCTATGGCTTACCATGTCAATGGCTCAGTTCGTGGAAAATTAGCAGTAACAGATGAGGATCTATCTTGGTTAAGTGAGCGCTATGATTTTTATGTTAGTCATGTGAAGAATGAGATTCAAAATTTTGTTTTACCACAAGGTACAGAGGCTGCTGCTGCTCTACATCTTTGCCGCAGTGAAGCGAAAAAATCATATCGTACATTACACAAAGTTTCTGAAGAACGAGAGGTACCGACAATCCTTTTCGACTATTTAGGCTTATTAGCCAATGTATGTTTTGTTATGGCTGTCTATATGAATCAGCAAGCTGGGCTAGCTGAAATTCCGTTTATTAGTAAATCATATCCAATGAAAAAGAAAAAGGAGAAATGACAATGAAGAAAATATTTAATTTTCAATGGCTGTCGGTATTATTACTAGCACTGGTTTTAGCAGGTTGTGGTACCGCTGAAGATACAAAAAATAAAGAAGTTTCCCAAGATAAGCAACAGACTGAGCAAACAAGCTACAAAGTAACAGATGATCGAGGTGTAGAAATAGAGTTTAATGAAGTGCCTAAAACGGTTGTGTCCTTGCAACCAAGTAATACAGAAATTCTATTTGCATTAGGTGTTGGTGACAAAATTGTAGGAGCAACAGAATACGATACGTATCCAGAAGCTGCGAAAAAAATCGAACGTGTCTCAGATACTATGAATTTTAACAGTGAACGAATTTTAGCGTTAAAGCCAGATGTTGTTATTGCTTATACTATTGGTGATAAGGATGCACTAAAACCACTTGAAGACGCTGGAATTAAAGTGTTTGTTATTCAATCAGCTGCTACATTCGATGATGTATATGGAGATATCGAACAAATTGCAGCAGTTATGGATGTTAAGGATAAAGGAAATGCTTTAAACGAAGAGATTAAAGAGAAAATCGCTGATGTGCAAACAAAGGTTAAGGAAGTAAAAGCTCCGAAAAATGTTTATTTAGAGATCGCTCCTAAGCCACAAATATTTACAGCAGGTTCTGGCACTTTCCAGCAAGAAATATTAAATGCGGCAAATGTTAAGAATGTCTTTGATGACCTAGACGGGTGGGAGCAAGTATCCGAGGAAGATGTCATTACGAAAAACCCAGACGTAATTTTAACAACAGACAACTATACAGAAAATCCAATAGGAGAAATCCTTGCTCGTGATGGATGGAATACTGTAACAGCTATTCAAAACAAAGCAGTTCAGTCTCTGGACACAGATATCTCTAATCGCCCTGGTCCTCGTATCGGAGAAGCAGTCGAGCTAGTAGCAAAAGCTGTTTACCCAGAATTATTTAAATAAGAATAAGGAAAAATGCTAGTCGTTTATTACAGCTAGCATTTTTTTATTTTATTTCCTAGTGTGAAAATTGGTATTAATTTAGTTTGTTCTATAGAATAAAGGTAAGAATATTTAAAAAAATAGGGAGGTGTAGTTAAGTGAAACAATTACAAACGCAAAAGATTTCATTTGAGGCAGTTTATAATTTCCGAGATATGGGGGGATATAAGACAAGGGATGGGCGTGTTGTAAGAAATGGCTTATTTTATCGCTCCGCCGCACTTGGTAAAATGACATCGACAGATAAAGAGCTATTTGAAAAATTAGGTATTAAAACCATTTTTGATTATCGTGACACCAATGAAGTACAACATAATCCTAATCCTGTGTTCCCACAAACTCAATATATTCAAATACCAGCAAAGGGGAAACATGCCTTTGAAATGCCAACAAATGCTGGTGGTAAAGATTTTTATAAAGTGGTAAGCCCTGACATGTTCCGAGACTTTTATGCACAAATGCCTTTTCATAATTCCTCTTTTAAGGAATTAATGATAACCATTCAAAACCCTGAAAATTTAGGGCTTGTCCATCATTGCGCAGTAGGAAAAGACCGAACAGGTATTGGAGGAGCCCTTATTTTAATGGCTTTAGATGTACCCGAGGAGACAATCATGGAAGATTACTTAGATACGAATAACCATTTACGACCCATGGTAGAAAGAATGGCTCAAACCATTCAGAACCAATATAATGAGCAAGAATTACAGCAATTTTATGCTTTAATGTCTGCTCGTGAGGACTATTTACAAGCAGCATTAGATGCTATGGATCATCGCTATGGTTCAAAGACCGCTTTTTTGGAGCAGGAGTTTGGCCTAACAACCGAAAAGCGTGAACAATTACAGTCCTATTGTTTAATCTAAATAAGAACCCTTTCACAAATTATGTGAGAGGGATTTTTTATGTGGAAGCGCTGTCTTCCTATAAATCTCTTTACAGTCTGAAAATTTATGATAAGATACAATAGATTTTTAAGAAAAATATAGGAGAAGTGAGGGTATTGGCAGACACAATGAAAGAAACCAATAAGTTAAGTCTATTCCATTTAACGTGGCCTATTTTTTTAGAAGTATTTTTATTTATGTTAATGGGATTAGCCGATACTTTTATGCTTAGTGCTTTATCAGATAATGCTGTGTCGGGTGTAGGTGCAGCCAATCAATATATTCATATTGCTATCTTAATTCTTGAGGTGGTTGGCAATGGAGCATCCATTGTTGTGTCACAATATTTAGGTTCCAAGCGCTTATTTGAAGCAGCGAGAATATCGGCTTTAGCAGTCACAATGAATTTGGCCGTTGGGCTTTTAATGAGTATTCTATTTTTCTTCTTCGCTAGTCAATTAATGACGATGATGAACTTGCAAGGAGAGGTACTTCACTATGCTCAAAGTTATTTAGTTATTATTGGGAGTTTTATTTTCCTTCAAGCAATCATTAATGCTCTTGCTGCAATTATTCGCGTTCATGGTTGGACTAAACAGACGATGTATGTATCACTTGGCATGAATGTACTGCATGTTGTGCTAAATTACGGTTTAATCTTTGGGAATTTTGGTTTACCAGAGCTTGGTGTAAAAGGTGCAGCCATTTCTTCAGTGATCAGTAGAGGATTAGCCATGCTGGTGTTTTTCTGGTTGCTGTATCAAGTGATGGAAGTGCGGGTAAAGCTACATTATTACTTCGAATATTCTAAGGAATATGTAAGGAAAATTTTAAACATTGGTTTACCATCTGCCTTTGAGCAGGTTCTTTATCAGTTTTGTCAAATCATATTTTTATATTATGCCACGTATTTAGGGGCAGAAACTTTGGCAGCACGACAATATGCCATGAATATATCCATGTTTACCTATTTATTTGCTATTGCCATTGGTACAGGAACTGCCATTATTATAGGCCGACATGTAGGTGCAGGGGAAAAAGATGAGGCATATCATCAGCTTTGGACAAGTGTTCGAGCAGCATTTATTTTCACCATCATCATGGTTGGTGTTGTCACGATTTTCCGCAAGCAACTTATGCATGTTTTTACAGATAACCCTGAGGTTATGGCTATTGGAGCATCTGTATTGGCGTTAAGTATATTGTTAGAGACGGGTAGGACGATGAATATCGTAGTCATTAACTCTTTACGTGCTTCAGGAGACGCAAGGTTTCCTGTGAAAATTGGTTTTCTGTCGATGGTTTGTATGAGTCTACCGCTTGGTTATTTTTTTGTATTCGTCCTAGATTGGGGCTTGGTAGGTATTTGGTTAGCCATCTCAGCAGATGAATGGGTAAGGGCAATTATCGTATACTTTAGATGGAAAAGCCGCAAATGGGAGCGTTTTGCTCTCGTTTCACCTAATGAACAGAAGGAGGAATAGCAATGGGAGCACTATCTAAACGTGCAATGGGAGCAACACTGATGGATCAACATATCAGGCTTTTCGCTTGTCCATTATGTCAGCAAACCATGCACGTCTATGAGCAGGGGAGACTCGTTTGTTCTTCCAATCACTCTTTTGATATTGCCAAACAGGGCTATGTCAACATGCTGACACATGGTTCTACTTCTAAATATAGTAAGGATCTTTTTGAATCTCGCAAAGCTGTTATTGATAGTGGAATTTATGATGTTTTAGAAGCAAAGATTGTGGAGCTCATTGCCCCTGCGAATACGGTCCTTGATACTGGTTGTGGAGAGGGATCACATTTAGCTCGTATTATGAGTGAGAAAAAGAAAGGTATAGGCATCGGTATTGATATAGCAAAAGAGGGCATTTTGGCAGCAACTCGTCATTTTCCACAGCAAATTTGGTGTGTTGGTGATTTAGCTAAGAGTCCTTTTGCGCAAGGAAGCTTTGATGCTATTTTAAATATTTTATCACCAGCAAATTATGAGGAATTTAAACGGCTTCTTGCGCCCAATGGCTGTATTGTAAAGGTTGTGCCGCAAAGCGGCTATTTACAGGAGCTACGTGCCCAATTATATGCGGATTCGAGCAAGGAAACGTATTCCAATGAACAAATTGTCGCTCGTTTCCAAGATAGTTTTGGTGAAGTTAGCATTGAGCGTGTAACCTATACTTTACCACTTGCTGAGGAGCTTGTACCTGCACTACTGGAGATGACACCGATGGGCTGGCATAAAAAAGAAGATACAGACATTGTATTAAATGAAATTACAATCGATGTGGATCTATTGTTAGGAAAGGTTTAAGATGGTCACCTACAATTGCAGTATACTGGTCTTTTCGATTACAATGGAAATAACTATTGAATAAGGTAGGAATGTGACAGTGTATAAATTAGTAGCAAATATTGTAAAAGTAATTTTAAAACTAATGGGTTCGAAGGCTCGTGTGTATGGAGAGGAAAACTTGCCAAAAGAAGGTGGATATATTATAGCTTGTACGCATACAGGCTATGTAGATATTTTAAACCTCGGCGTTGCCATGTATCCTCAGGAAATTCACTTTATGGCGAAGAAGCAATTATTTGAAATGAAGGGTCTTGGTTGGCTTATTGAGCGTTTAAATGCCTTCCCGGTGGACCGTGATAATCCTGGCCCAAGTGTTATAAAAATTCCTTCACAGTTATTGAAGGAGGGTAAAGTAGTTGGGATTTTCCCATCTGGTACACGAAACGCAGAAGGATCTGATTTAAAGCAAGGCGCCATTACAATTGCACAATTGGCAAAAGCGCAAATTGTTCCAGCTGCTTATGTAGGTGCACGTAATGCTGGAGATGTAATGAAACGTGGTAAAGGTTATTTAATCTACGGCGAGCCGTTTTATGTAACGGGTAAAGGAAAAGAAGGTCGTGAGCAATTTACTCAACACCTTGAAAATGAACTAGTTGCTTTAACAGAAGAATTACAAAAACGTATTGCAGTAAAATAATATGAAATGGCACTCAGAATCAATTAGATTTTGAGTGCTTTGTTGTAGGAGGATAATAGAGATGATTCGAGTACTTTTCGTTTGCTTAGGCAATATCTGTCGCTCTCCAATGGCAGAGGCAGTCATGCGTGAGTGGGTGAAGAAAGAGTGTTTAGACGATAAAATCGATGTGGATTCTGCTGCCACAAGCTCATGGCATATCGGTGAACCTCCTCACCGAGGTACACAGGATAAGCTTAGAGAATATGGTATTTCTACAACTGGAATGCTAGGTCGACAATTACAAAAGGCTGATTTAGAAGAATTCACTTACATTATCGGGATGGATGAAAGTAATATTCGCAACATTCGAACGATATTGGGTAATCCTTCTTCACCAAAGATTTTTCGTTTTTTAGATTTAACAGAACATCGTCAAGACGTTCCAGATCCTTATTACACAGGGGACTTTCAACAAACCTACGATTTAGTGCTAGAAGGCTGCCAGGCAATAATAGATAAAATTAAACGTGAACTGTTATAAATAGATACTAAATAACGTAAATTTTTACAGCTATTTCTACAGAAAAAATATGCTTAAACATTGGTATATCTAGCTTTGTAAGCATCATTATGTTATTATTTGCAGAGTAAAGATACGATAAGTATTTAATTACCATTTTAAGATGTGCAACTGCATATCTATCATTTTTTATAAATCTATCCTTTGAAAGAGAGTGGAAACAATGGGTCGTAAGTGGAATAACATTAAAGAAAAGAAAGCGTCTAAAGATCAAAGCACTAGCCGTATCAATGCTAAATTCGGGCGAGAAATTTATGTGGCAGCTAAATCAGGCGAACCAGATCCAGAGTCAAACCGTGCACTTAAAGTGGTGCTTGAACGTGCAAAAACATACAGTGTTCCTAAACATATTATAGAAAAAGCCATCGATAAAGCAAAAGGTGGCGGTGACGAAAGCTTTGATGAATTACGTTATGAAGGCTTTGGTCCAGCCGGGACAATGATTATTGTAGATGCTTTAACAAACAATGTGAATCGTACAGCATCCGATGTTCGCGCAGCATTTGGTAAGAATAATGGGAATATGGGTGTCAGTGGTTCTGTAGCTTATATGTTCGATTCTACTGCAGTTATTGGTTTAGAAGGTAAAACAGCTGATGAAGTGCTAGAAATTTTAATGGAAGCAGATGTAGATGCTCGTGATATTTTGGAAGAAGAGGAAGCGGTCATTATTTATGCTGAACCGGATCAATTCTTTGCTACACAAGAGGCATTAAAGGCTGCTGGCATACAAGAGTTCACAGTTGCAGAGCTTACTATGTTACCACAAACTGAAGTAGCATTAACTGGCGACGATGCAGCGAAATTTGAAAAATTAATTGATGCATTGGAAGATTTAGAAGATGTACAAAATGTCTTCCATAATGCAGATTTAGGAGAATAATTTCATTTAGGAAACCAGTAGCACATAAAGCTACTGGTTTTTAATTAGGGAGAAAAGACATGACATGCAGACTGCTTTAGCGATTATTTTGTTTTTAGTGACTTTATTTTTTGTTATTGTGCAGCCACGTAAATTATCGATTGGTTGGTCATCCTGTATAGGAGCTGCCATAGCGCTAATAATTGGGGTTGTTACATGGCAGGATGTACTTGAGGTAACAGGAATTGTTTGGAATGCTACACTATCTTTTATTGGTATTATTTTAATTTCACTTATTTTAGACGAAATTGGCTTTTTTGAATGGGCTGCTCTCCATATGGCACGACTAGCTAAAGGAAATGGTATACGTTTATTTGTTTATATTGCATGTTTAGGAGCAATAGTATCGGCGCTATTTGCTAATGATGGAGCCGCATTAATATTAACACCAATTGTTTTGGCAATGGTAAGAAAACTGAATTTGACGGAAAAGATGATCTTCCCATTTATTATTGCTAGTGGCTTTATAGCAGATACAACATCCTTACCTTTTATTATTAGTAATTTAACAAATATTGTATCAGCTGACTTTTTTGAGATAGGTTTTATGGATTATGCGATTCATATGGTTGTACCGAACTTCTTTTCTTTAGTAGCTAGTATAGCCGTACTTTATATTGTTTTTCGTCGTTCCATACCACAACGCTATTCCCTCGAGGCAGTTGAACAACCAAAGCAAGCGATTAGAGACCCAAAATTATTTGCGATATCTTGGTATGTGATAGCCATTCTGTTAGTAGGATTTTTAATCGGCGAAATGTTCCTCATTCCGGTGTCATTTATTTTATGTAGTGTAGCAGCTATTTTTTTGTGGCTTGCAAAGCGTAGTTCTTTTGTAGATACAAAGAGGGTTGTAAAAGGAGCCCCATGGAACATTGTGTTCTTTTCCATTGGTATGTATGTGGTTGTCTACGGGTTGAAAAATGTAGGGATGACAGGTTTGCTAGCGAATTTACTAGAGCAGGCTGTACAGCAAGGCTTCGTGGTAGCAACCATCACTATGGGGTTTGTAGCAGCAGTTTTGTCAGCTGTCATGAACAATCTACCAACGGTCATGATTGATGCATTAGCGATTTCTGAAACGAGCGCAACAGACATGATGAAAGATGGATTAATTTATGCAAATGTAATTGGCACCAATTTAGGTCCAAAAATGACACCGATTGGCTCACTTGCGACATTAATATGGCTTCATATTTTGGCTCAAAGAGGCATTAAAATTAGCTGGGGGCAGTATTTTAAATTTGGTGTCATTCTTACCATTCCGACATTGTTCGTTACTTTAATTGCTTTAGTTACCTGGATATCCTTATTATCATAATTTTATTGTCGAATTCGTTAAAAAATAGTTCGATGGGTAATATTAAGATATTAGTTTAGTAGTAGAAATGGAGGGAGGTACGAATGCAAGGAACAAAAGAAGTAGCGACGGCTGCTGAATTACAAGTAACAATGGTTTCAGAATTAATTGAGGTTGTAGGAATGTTCGCTTAAACATCTAAAGTGGTAACTGAAACAATCAATACATTCAAATATGATGATTTTTAAACTATTTTTCTATGAGATGAAGTCTTGTAGAAAAATAGTTTTTTATGTTAGATGTAGAGAAGTAAGGTGTAATCCGAAACGAGCATGGATTTGTCGAAATAAACCAAATAAAGGGAAAATAGAAAATAATTTGTGTTTTATCCATTGCAGAAACTCCTAAACCATAACATAATATAAGTTAATATACTTTTTTTGAACGAATGAAATAGGGGGCTAAAGTATGAGGTTTTTACGTTCAATACAGGGGAAACTAGTTATTATTTCATTGGCACTACTAATTATTCCAAGTTTAATTATTGGTATAGTTAGCTATAGTAAGGCTAAGAATGGTATGGAGGAAATTGGGGAACAGGTAATTTACAATAGTGTCCAATCCGCTTTGCAAATAATCGAACTCGCAAATGAAAGTGTTGAAAAGGGGGATATTCCTCTAGATGTGGCACAGGAGCGAGTGCGTGAAGCTTTCTTGGGCCCTAAAGATAGTGAAGGGAAGCGCCCGATTAATTATTCAGGTGATTTGGGAGAATACGGTTATATATATGTATTAGATGATAAGGGAACATTAACAACGCATCCTACTCGAGAAGGTGATAATCTTTGGAACGATCAAGATAGCAGTGGTAATTACTTTATTCGAGAAGTAACCGATAGAGCGTTGGATGGTGGTGGTTTTACTAAATATGAATTTGAGCTACCAGGGCAGGATGTATTGGCAGATAAAATTATTTATTCAGCAAAAGACCCGCATTGGGGATGGATTATTGCATCAGGTACATATATGCAGGATTTTAATGCAGAGGCGAACTCTTTACTATTAGTAATTGGTTTGACACTAGCAGGTGCTATTATTATAGGTGTTATTGTTGTCATTTTAGTATCTAGGCATTTAGCTTTACCAGTAAAAAAATTATCGAAGCTTGTGCGCGAAGTAGCGAAGGGAAATTTAACTGTAGATATCGAACATTTACAGCGGACAGATGAAATTGGCCAGTTAAATGAGGGCTTCAATGAAATGGTTAATCAACTGAAAACACTCATTTCAGACGTAGAGGAAGCAATTGTAGAAATACAATCGACATCGGCGAACTTAACCGCTGTTGCTGAAGAAACAAATGCTTATGGCGATGAAATCGTCAAAGCTATTAATGAAGTATCGAAAGGCGCAGTACAGCAAGCATCAGAGGCGGAGGATACAAATCGAACAGCTAATGAGTTTGCTCAGCAAATTGAAGGATTGCATGATAAAAATGAATTAATGCTAGATGCTTCGCAACATATGAAAAAATCTAATGAAGAAGGCATCGTTAATATAACTAGCTTAAAAGAAAAGTCGCAGGAATCCTCAATTCTAATTCAGAATATTCAGTCCGTTTTTGGCAGTTTAATTGTGAAGGTACGTGAAATTGAAGGCATTGTGGGTACGATTACAGAGATTTCTGATCAAACTAATCTTCTAGCACTCAACGCCTCCATTGAGGCAGCGCGTGCAGGAGAACATGGCAAAGGATTTGCTGTTGTCGCAGAGGAAGTAAGGAAGCTAGCTGATCAAACATCTGTAGCAACAGAACTAGTTCGCACTACCTTAAAGGGAATCGAGAGTGAGACGAACTTAGTCAATGATGAAATGCAGAAAACTCACGTCATTGTAAGTCAACAAAATGATTCCGTCATGGTAACAGAGTCTTCATTTAAAGAAATCAAATCTGCTGTTGAAAAAATCATTTCAATTATTGGAGACATGACAGGTGGCGTAGAATATGTAAATAGCTCCAAGAATGATATTATGAAGTCCATCGAAAGCATTGCTATGATAAGTGAAAAAAATGCTGCTGCTTCTGAAGAGGTGACAGCGTCTGTAGATGAGCAACAACGGGCGATTCAGCTTGTTAGCGAATCTTCTAATGATTTAACAGATGAAATTACAGCGTTACAGGAGTCCATTAAACGCTTTATATTAAGATAATCGTTGAGGATGCTTGGTAATCAAGCATCCTTTTTTCTTTATTCACGTTAATAAAAGGTAAAGGAGGGTTGATTTGTGAAAAAATGGGTGATTAGTGTGGGTGTTCTTTTAGTAGGGATAGCTATTGTCCTATATATTTGGTTGGGAAAAGAAATAGACCAGGGGGTTGAAGCAAGTGCAGATGGCTCGGCTGACTATATGATTATACTAGGGGCTAAAGTAAAGCCAGGAGGTGTACCATCACTTTCATTAAAAAGTAGATTAGAGGTGGCCACTCAATATTTAGCAACGTACCCTCATGTTAAGGTCATTGTGTCAGGGGGACAAGGATCAGATGAAGATCGAACAGAGGCATCCGTTATGCAAGATTACCTAGAGCAAAACGGCATTGAAGCTACGAGAATTATCGTAGAAGATAAATCTACTTCCACTTATGAAAATTTAGTATTCTCTAAAGCACTTTTACCAAAAGAGACAAAGAAAATTACGATTGTTTCTAATGACTTCCATTTAAAGCGTGCAAAATATCTAGCAGAATCTTTAGATTTTGAGGTGGATGTTGTGCCAGCCAAAACACCTAAGTCGGTAGAAGCAAGACTAAAAATAAGAGAAAGAGCAGCCTTATTAAAAACATATATTGTTGGTTATTAAATAATTGTTTCTTAATAGCTAAGATTTGACATATAATAGAAATATCACGGGGTATATGACAGAAAGAGGGGACTTCAATGAAAACGTTTAAAGACTATGAATACAACCGTCCAAATGTTGCTGGGATGAAAGAGCAACAATTAGCGCTCATCGACCAATTTAAAAAAGCGCAATCAATGGACGAACAAAGTAGCATCATTGAAAAATTAAATGCAATCAGTAATGACTTTGCCACAATGGCTAACTTAGTGTATATTCGCGCATCTATCGATACAAACGATGAATTTTATCAAGCAGAGCGCGACTATTTCGATGAAGTTGGTCCTGAGCTAGAAGAAGTAACAACAGAATACTATAAAGCATTGATTGCCTCACCATTCCGTGAGCACCTAGAAGAAAAATGGGGTCAACAATTATTCGACCTAGCAAACTATCAAATTAAAGGCTTCTCACCAGAAGTAATCGATTTAATGCAAAAAGAAAATAAGCTTGTTTCTGAGTATAATAAGCTTGTAGCATCTGCCCAAATCGAATTTAATGGAGAGACATTAACACTTGCTCAGCTTGGACCATTTGCGGAATCCACTGATCGAGCTATACGTAAGGAAGCAACAAATGCACGTTTTGGTTTCTTTGCCGAACATGAAGGTGAATTTGATCGCTTATACGATGAACTTGTAAAAGTACGCCATGAAATTGCGGTTAAACTTGGCTATAACAACTATGTTGAACTTGGTTATATTCGAATGAATCGTATCGATTATAACGCAGAGATGGTGAAAAAATTCCGTGATCAAGTTCGCGATTTAATTGTACCTGTGGCGACAAAGTTATATGAACGTCAGGCGAAGCGTATTGGCATTGAAGATTTAAAATTCCATGATGAAGCACTTAACTTCTTATCAGGTAATGCAACACCAAAAGGGGACCCAGAATGGATCGTTGCGAACGGTAAAAAGATGTATGAGGAGCTATCACCTGAAACGGGAGAATTCTTCAATTTCATGATTGATCATGACCTTATGGACCTAGTGGCGAAGAAAGGTAAAGAGAGTGGTGGTTATTGTACATTTATCGAAAACTATCATTCTCCGTACATTTTCTCGAACTTTAACGGTACTTCAGGTGACATCGATGTATTAACACATGAAGCAGGACATGCCTTCCAGGTATATTCAAGCCGTAACATTGGCATTCCAGAGTATTTATGGCCAACTTACGAATCTTGTGAAATTCACTCTATGAGTATGGAATTTTTCACATGGCCATGGATGGAGCTATTCTTTAAAGAGGACACAGAAAAATATAAATTTACACATTTAAGCAGTGGCCTTTTGTTCTTACCATATGGTGTTGCGGTTGATGAGTTCCAACATGTTATTTATGAAAATCCTACAATGACACCTGCTGAACGTAAAGCAGCATGGAAGAAAATTGAGGAAATATATCTGCCACATCGTGACTATGATCATAATAACTACCTCGAAGCAGGAGGGATTTGGCAGCGTCAAGGTCACATTTATGCTAGTCCGTTCTACTATATTGATTATACGCTAGCACAAATTTGTGCCTTCCAGTTCTGGAAACGCTCACGTGAAGAATTTGAAACAGCTTGGAAAGACTATATTCATTTATGCGGTTTAGGTGGCTCTATGTCCTTTACCAAGCTTGTAAAAGAGGCTGGCTTAATTTCACCATTTGAAGATGGCTGTGTTGAATCCGTTATTGGGGAAATTGAGGCATACTTAAATTCTGTAGATGATTCGTCGCTATAACAGATACTTAAATTCGCTACACTTCCATGTTTAGTAAAGTGGAAGTGTAACGGATTTTTTTAGTTTGTCTGAGCCCTGGCAGAAAGAGTTTTTCGAATAAACACGAAAAAGTTTGGAGACAAATAGACTTAGTAGCAATTGATTTTGTTAAAAAATACTAGGATACTTGCGAAATGGTTAATATATCAGTAGTATTTTCAGTAACTGTGATAAAAGGAAGTGAATGAAAGTGACGAGGAAAGTTTGGTTTCAAGTAGGTGTAGGGATACTACTTACACTACTAATCATTAAATATTTCATAGAGATTCAATGGATTTTTTCACCATTAGTCATTATATTAAAAGCAATTTTTGTGCCTTTATTACTTGGTGGGGTCTTATATTATGTGACTGAACCGATTCAGAGATTTTTAGAAAAGCGTAGATTTCCTAGATGGGCTAGTATATTGACGATTGTGTTCGGGTTAATAGGAATTGCAGGGGTTTTTGGCTGGATAATTGGTAACCCGATTGCCGAACAGGTCAATAAATTAGTGAAGAATGCCCCTATGATTAGTTCAAGCATTAGTACGAGCATTCAGCAGTTAACAGACTATGTTCTGCTAAATAAAGATAACTTCCCACAACAGGTAAATGATGTTATTGAAAAAATGGCGAATTCTGTGCAAGATGTCGCAATGGTGGCGAGTAAAGGGTTTATTTCCTTTTTACAATCTATTGTGTCAGTATCATTATTAGCCGTGTTAATTCCATTCTTCTTTATTTTTATGTTGAAGGATCATGAGAAATTTGCGCCATCTATTTATAAATACTTCAATGGCGAACGTCAGCAATGGGTAAAGAAAACATTAAGTGAAATTGATGATGTATTACGCAGTTATATTCAGGGACAATTGCAAATTAGTTTTTTATTAGCGCTTATTATGTATGTGGGCTACTTAATTATTGGATTAGAATATTCGTTACTATTAGTGATCTTTGCGTTCTTTATGAACATGATTCCGTTTATAGGACCTTGGATCGCATTTTTGCCAGCACTGATCGTAGCAGTTATTCAAGATCCTATTTTAGTTGTTTGGGTATCCGTTGTGACGCTTGTTGCTCAGCAAATTGATAGCAACTTTATCACACCTAATGTTATGGGGAAATCGCTCGATATCCACCCACTAACCGTAATTACAATTATTCTAGCAGCAGGTAATATTGCAGGTTTTATTGGAATTATTATCGCTGTGCCATTTTATGCAGTAGTAAAAGTTATCGTTTCCAATATTTATGATCAACGTAATGCGATTAAGAAAAAAGCGACGAAGTCAGTATAGGAGTCGAAAAAATGGAACAAGAAATTGTAAAGGTATTTAATGAACAACATGAGCAAATTGGTACAGCTACGAGAGCAGAGGTACACGAAAAAGGGCTTTGGCATGAGACATTCCATTGCTGGCTAGTGAATGAAGAATTTATTTATTTTCAAGTACGTAGCTCTCAGAAGAAGGATTATCCTGGGTTATTGGATATTACGGCAGCAGGACATCTTTTAGCTATAGAAACAGTGGAGTCAGGGATTCGTGAAGTAAAAGAGGAATTGGGGCTCCATATAGACGTAAGTGAGGTTATCAAAATGGGTATGACCTCTTGTAGTATTGTTTCCGAAAATATGATTGACAATGAATTTTGCCATGTCTACATATATCCCTTCGAGCACGATTGGGATTCGTTTGCTTTACAGTATGAGGAAGTGTCTGGTGTAGTGAGAGCCAAGCTAAAGGAGGCAGAGGCCTTTTTCTTAGGTGAGACAACGATGCTCAATATTGAAGGGTACGAGTATTTCCCGGATGGTCAACGTGTGAAAATTGTCAGACCCGTTGGATTTGCACAATTTGTTCCTTATCGAGAATTGTATGTTGCTCAAGTGATCAAATTTGCACGTGAGAAAATATTTAATCAAACATCCTAATTTGGGTAGGATAAGCTAGAATATAGCTTGTCCTATTTTCTTTGGAAAAATGAAGAGAATCTACACAATTAACGGGAAAAAATAAGTTATACTGTTAGATAGATTGTAAAGAAAAGGAGCATTTTTTATATGCTAACATTTGAACAAAAACAGGCAATTATTGAATCATTTTCTGAACTAACAAAAAAGGAGATTTCATTAAAACGCTTAAATTATCACTATATGGACAGTCTTTATGAAAAGACGATTGTAGTTGAAAAGCTACATCCCAATGGCAATGGCTTTATCTTTATTGGAGATTTATTGCGCTATGAGCAAGAGGCTGATGATAAGGGATTAGTGAATATCCGTGATTACGATGAGCAACAACTTCGTGAAATTATTGAGGATGCCATTCAATATCTATCCGAAGAAGCAGAAACGCAAGAGCCAATTATCGAGATTTGGCATAGCCGAGAGGGTGTTCAATTACAGCTAGCGTTTGAGCAACGTTCTTGGAATGTCTACCATGGGGAAAATCTTGAAGAGGCATTTGGTACGTACGATTCTGCAAAAGAATATTTACTTGAAGAAGGCTTTCGTAAAAAGAAATAATAAATACGGGGGATAGTAATAAAATGAATGGGAAAAAATTAGTGGGAATTGTTATTGTTGTTGTTATTGTGGCATGTTTACTTTCAGTTTTTACCATAACTAATTTTTATAAAAATCATGAAGAACAACCAAATCGTGAAAATCGTGAAATTAATAAGTCAAAGAGCTTGAATTTAATTTTGCCACAGGCTACAATTATCTCGAATTCAAGATAATCGAGAGGTGAACTGTCAATGAAGCATATTTTTTATAAAGGTACAGATGAAACAAAACCAACTTTATTGTTGTTACACGGCACGGGCGGTAATGAAGAAAGCTTAATTGGCCTTGCAAAGGAAATAGATGATACAGCCAATATATTAAGTGTTCGAGGAAATGTACTTGAACATGGAATGCCAAGATTTTTCCGCCGATTAGCTGAAGGTGTCTTTGATATGGAGGATTTAATCATTCGTACAAAGGAACTGAACGACTTTTTACAAGAGGCAGCACAGCAATATGGCTTTGACCGTCAACGAATTGTAGCAATCGGTTATTCAAATGGTGCTAATATTGCGGCTAGTTTATTATTCCATTACGAGGAAGCACTAGCAGGGGCTATTTTACACCATCCAATGGTGCCAAGACGTGGGATCGACTTACCTAAAATGTCTGCTACCCCTGTTTTTATTGGTGCGGGTACGAATGATCCGATGTGTGCAGCACAAGAATCAGAGGAGTTAGGAGCCCTATTAACTTCGGCGGGTGCGACTGTGACGACGAAATGGTTTGATTTTGGACATCAGCTAACAATCCCTGAAGTACACGCTGCAAAAGAGTGGTATAACAGCATGTATGCATAATTGAAAAATCCGCTTCCTAAAACAAAGGAGGCGGATTCTTTTATTATTTATTTTTCTTCGCAAAAGGAAGCCACCAGTTCCAATCACCAAATAGTTTCATGAGACTTGGTACAAGCATAAGGCGAATGATCGTGGCATCAATAGCAACAGCAATGGCTATACCAACACCAATTTGTTTAACGGGCATCACATCTGTGAAAGCAAAAGCCCCTGTAATAACAATCATAATTAGTGCTGCCGATGTAATAATACGACTTGTGGATGTAAGTCCCTCTATTGTAGCGTGTGTATTATTGGCACCTTTTAAATATTCTTCTTGGATACGAGAAATTAAAAAGACTTCGTAGTCCATACTTAGCCCAAAAACAAGACAGAAAACAATAACTGGGATAATCAGTACAATCGATCCTGCTTCAATGCCAAAATGTCCATATTGGAAAATATAAACGAGTATTCCGAAGGAAGATGAAAGCCCAATAATGTTCATAATAATGGCCTTTAACGGAATTAAAACCGAACGGAATGCTAGCATTAAAATAAAGAATGTGGATACGATGATAATGGCTATAGCCAAAACAATTTTATTAGCTATTTCATCAAATATCTCTTGGTTAAATTTTGCGGGTCCCCCGAGTGCAAATTTAACATCTAAATCCTTGTCCATCCAAGTTCGTGCAAATTTTTGAGCAGTAGTGGAAGAACCTGCTGCATCAATGGTAATTGGGATGAAAAGCTTTGTATCCTTCGAAAAGGTTTGAACAACTGGTTTTAATTGTTCTGCCACTTGTGGAATTGCTAAAGAAGCAGAGAGTTCCGAAGGTGTTTTGATGTTTGCAGCTGTATATATAGTTGAAACACTAGTAACAAGCGGATCCTTTAAGAGCTTTTCTTGAATATTGTAAATCAGCTCTCTTGCTTCGGCATCCTCCCAGCCTTCTTTTCGTTCAGCTAACAAATATAAAGTAGATGATTCACCGAGTCCAAATGTTTCATCTAATTTATCGTACGCTGTACGTGCATCATATTTTGTTGGTAAGGAGTCAACCTGTGGAATCACTAATTGGATGTCCTTTAAAGGGAGCATACCGACACCCAGTAATAATAATGCAGCGAATACGATAGCTACTGGATGTTTCATGACAAAACCTGCAAATCCACGCCAACGATTTGTTCCTCCTGGTTTAACACGTATTAGACGCCATTTATTGAGTCTATCTCCTAAAAGCATCATGGTTGCAGGGAGTAATGTTAAGCCTGAGAGAACAGCTAACAAGACTACTATTGTGCCTCCAAGGGCAATATTGTGGAATATTTCAACGTCAATTACGATCATGGCACCTAAGCCAATCATGACACATACTGCAGAAAAAATAATGGAACGTCCTGCGGTTTGGATGGCGGTTTGAATAGCTTGTGCAATGGAGGTTTGAGCGCGTTCTTCGCGGTAACGATTAATGAACAATAGTGCAAAATCAATACTTAAGGCGAGCCCAAGCATTGGGACAATATTTAAAACGAAAATGGATAGATTCACACTACCACTGAACAGTGTCATAATACCAAAGGCGGTTACAACTGTAACAACCCCAATGATAATTGGCAAAATAGAAGCTATAACCGTACCGAAAGCTAATAATAGGACGATGATGGCAATTGGTAACCCTATGGCCTCAGCTGATGCCAAATCCTTTTGACTGGCTGTATTAATGTCGGCAGAAATAACCGGCCCTCCAGTAATATTAACACCATCTTCTTCAATTAAAGAACGGATGTCCTCAACAATGCCAGAAAGATTATCAAGATCATTTTTTAGATGAACCATTGCATAGGCAATGCCATCTTTACGTAAAGAAGAATCTTCTAAAGGTGATTGGATGGAATGTATCTCTTCTATGTTATCGAGTTTATTTAAAGTATCTTCAATTTTCTTATCTTGTGCTGGATCGAAAACTACCAAGATTGTATTGGATGGTAAATCAAATGTTTTTGCTAGCTCATTTGTGACATAGGTATGATCGGCTTCAACAAAAAAGCCATCCCCTTGAAGTTTACCTGGAAGCTGTAAAGCAAAATAAGCCATTGCTAGAAAAATAATAAGCCACAGTGCTACGATTGCTTTTGCATGTGCGGTAATAAAAGTTGAAAAAGTTTTCATAGTTGTTTATGTATCCCCCTTTTCAATTAGTTTAAAGGATGTGTCACATTTTGTCGTGTGACAAACTAAAGACTCCTGTCCATTTATGAGACAGGAGCCTTTGTTATTAAAAGAATAATGATAGGACGAAATAAATAACGGATGCCATTACGGCTGAAATTGGCATTGTAATAACCCAAGTAGTAACAATCTTACGAGCCATTCCCCAGTTTACGCCACGTACACGCTGTGCAGAACCAACACCCATAATAGATGAAGAAATAACATGTGTTGTAGATACAGGTAGGTGGATTAACGTTGCACCAAAAATAACAGTTGCTGACGCTAAGTCTGCCGCTACCCCATTAACGGGACGGATTTTCATGATCTTACCGCCAACAGTTTTAATAATTTTGTAACCACCTATAGATGTACCTAGACCCATAGCTGTAGCAGCTGCAGCACGTATCCAGAAAGGTATCTCATCACCGCTGTGCAATCCTCCAGCAATTAACGCCATTGTCATGATCCCCATTGCTTTTTGCGCATCGTTTGTACCATGTGTGAACGATTGAATGGCTGCGGTAAAAATTTGCATCGTGCGGAAACCTTTATTTGTGCGATATAAATTTAGATTTTTAAACCATAATTTAAAAAGTGTCATCATAATAAAACCGGCACAAATAGCAAGTAATGGTGAAAGCACTAACGCCATAATGATTTTAGTAAAGCCGCCATAGTTTAACACACTGAAGCCAGCAGATGCGACAGCAGCACCTGCAATAGAGCCAATCAACGTGTGGGAAGAACTTGATGGAATACCGAAATACCATGTAAGTAAATTCCAAATAATAGCAGAAATTAATGCGGCTAAAATAACGATTGAGCCAGTTGTGTCTCCATCAAAGGCATTTAAAGAAAACGGATCTACAATGTCTTTTGTCAAAGCTTTAGCAACCCCTACAAAAGTGATAGCGCCGATAAAGTTCATGGTTGCAGCCATGATGATCGCTACGCGAGGTGGCAATGCTCGAGTGGAAACCGAAGTTGCAATAGCATTTGCAGTATCATGGAAGCCGTTGATAAAGTCAAATGTTAGGGCAAAAATGACGACCAGTATGGTTAGTATAATGATTGTATCCATTGTAAAGTGCCCATCTCCTAATTATGCGTTACGCATGATAATTGTTTCCATAGTATTAGCTACGTTTTGACAATGATCAGCGATATCTTCAAGTTGTTCATATATATCTTTAAATTTAATGAGGCGAATCGGATCTTTTTCGTTTAAAAATAGTTGTTTAATGGAAGAACGTTGTACTTCATCACATTCACGTTCATAGTCTTTAATAAGAATTGCGTGTGGACGCATACCAATTAGATTCTTTTTCTTTAACTCTTCAGTCGCTTTGACAATTTCATCAACACTTTTAGAAATATAGCCTAAGAAAGTGCGCATGGATTCATCAATCTCTGTGAGAGAAAACATTTCAAAATGTGCAATACAATGTTCTGTGCCATCTAAAATATCATCCATACGAATGGCAAACTCTAAAATATCCTCACGTTCAATAGGTGTCATAAATGATTTGTTTAGCATTACGATCAGTTCGTGAATGAGCTTATCGCCAGCAGTTTCGTAATTTTTCATTGTAATGCTAATCTCTTTTAGGTCAGCTACACTGTTAATACGAAAATCATTTGCGTAATGTACAGCCTCTCTCATATTTTCAGCAATTTTATGCAATGCAATAAAGAAAGGGTCTTGTTTTTTTGAGTTAAGCATGTAAATCGAATCCTCCTGGATATAAATAAATTAATCGACCTCTAAACTTTACTATCATAACAAAATCTTTAATTTATCTACATAAAAACTTTATATTCGACATAAAAATTTACATTGCTGTAATATACAATTCGTTCACAAAATAAAAAGAGTTGAAACTGTATTTATTTCTCATAGTACAGATTAATTCCTTCTGTTACTGGTTTTTTTAATGTATATATTTCTGTTTAGCACAGATAATCATGTGATTTACAGTGAAAATAATCGATGTTGCCATTTGAATTGTAAAGGGAATGTAAATGTCTTTGTTTTAGCAGGAGGCTCTTCTTATTCTTAAGAATATCTTCATTTTTATCCTTCCTCTTTATTAAGAATTGTTTTCTACAATGGGAAATGAATGAGAAAGGAGCGTTTATTGACAAATGATTCAAGTTGAAAACTTACAACATACATTTTTAATCGGAAAAAGAGGGAAGGAAAAGCAAGTTCCCGTTTTAAAAGGCGTGAACTTTAAGGTCAATAAAGGAGACATTGTTGCTATTGTCGGAAAAAGTGGCTCTGGAAAGTCGACTTTATTACAAGTTTTAGCAGGATTTATGAAAGCTGAACAGGGGTCTATTAAAGTGAATGGTAAAGAAACGGCACAACTGAATGAAGCGGAAAGTGCTGCATTTCGTTTGCGACAATTCGGTTTTATCTTTCAAAACTTCCAACTAATGCCGGGCTTGACGGCTTTCGAAAATATTGAATTACCCTTGAAGCTACAGGGTTTACGTAAAGCAATGAGAAAAGAAAAAGTAAAGAAATTAATGGACAAGGTTGGTCTAACAGAAGTTGCTGACCATTATCCAAATGAATTATCGGGTGGGCAGCAACAGCGTGTCAGTATTGCACGTGCTCTTATTACCAATCCTCCCATATTGCTGGCAGATGAGCCAACGGGAAGTTTAGATTCAGAAACGGAGCAAGATATTTTGATGCTTATTCAAAGTTTAAACCGTGAACTTGGGTTAACCTTTGTCATTATTACCCATGATGAAGAGGTTGCCACAATAGCACATAGACGCTTCCGTATGTATGATGGGGAACTTGTAAAGGAGGAAGCTTAATATGTTATTTAAGGATCAATTAGATTTTGTCACGCAGCATATAAAGAAAAATAAATTGCGTGTTTTCATGACGATTTTAGCTGCGACAATGGGTTGTGCCTTTCTCATTGTGTTAGCATCCATTGGTTTTGGATTACAAGAATCTTTACGTAATGAAATTCTTTCAAATGAAACAGTTACGAAAATTCAAGTGTATGGGGATAAACAATTTACAGATGATCAAGTACAGGAAATTAAGAAAATAGAACATGTGGAAACAGTACTTGAAACGATTAGCGTGAATGCCTCCGCGCATTCGTTTATAGATGATCGCGATACAACTTCTACTATAGTTTTGACAGATATGACGGATTTTGAACAGGTGAATGGCAAACTTTCAGAAGGTACCTATCCATCAAAGCCAAATGAAATAGTGGTAGGCTATCATTTCGCGCAAACATTATTGAATGAGGCTGATCGCAATGCGATAGCAGAAAAGAGTAAAAAGGCTGAGGCAGAAGGTACGTATTATGATGGAAGTGAGGAAGGCTATAAAGAATCGTTAGTTGGACAAACAATTAACTTGTCATTAGTGCCTAACACAAGCACCAATGAAGAAACGGAAAAAATGAGCTATACAATTGTTGGAGTGATGGAGAAACCTTCATATGATTGGATGGTTGATAATACTATTCATATGGATACAGCACAAAAGTCAGCATTAGTTGAAAATTTATCCACTCTAGGTGAAGCAACAGGAGAAGAGCTGTTTTACTCAGAATTTAATATTTTTGCTGATACGATGGAAAATGTAAAGCCGATTTTAGAGAAACTAAAAGATGGTGGTTATAGTGTATATTCGGTGACTGAGCAATTAGATCAAATGAATGTATTTTTCTTAGTATTAAAAATTGGCTTAATTTTTGTTGGTACGATTGCTGTATTAATTGCCTCCATCGGTATTTTCAATACTATGACAATGGCTGTAACTGAGCGTACTCGTGAAATTGGTGTGTTAAAAGCTATTGGTGCAAGTCCGAAGTTAATCCAACGTCTATTTTTAATGGAAAGTACATTTATTGGATTTTTTGGTACCTTGATTGCGGTTATCATCTCATATGCCATTAGTTTTGCGGCCAATGCAGCGTTGCCTTTGATTCTAAAGGCGGCGACGGGAGAAGAAGCATTTGCAACAAATGATATCACATTCTCTCTTATTCCATGGCAACTTGTTGTAATTGCAGCAGCTATTAGTGTTGGGGTTGCGATGATCTCTGGTTATCGTCCAGCTCGCAAAGCGACAAAAATCGATGTCATTCAAGCTTTACGTCAAGAGCTATAATGAAAGGAGCCTAATGTTGATTGGAACGCTTTTTTATGACGAAATCCAAGAAATCGTAGGCAATTTCTTTATTAATTTATTTCTTTAACACAGTAAAAGGCGGTCCAACATTGATTGGATCGCCTTTCTTTTGAGAAGAAGTACATCAGTAAGTTGTTATAAGTACTCTTTTAACTCATTTGCTAAAAATGGTGTTGCATTTAATAAATTTAAGAAAGTATCGTAGTTGGCACGTTGTTCTACACTTGCTTTTTTTCCTGTTCGATATGCTCGAATTAAAATGTTTTTAGGTGTATTTTCCATATCAATAAACTCAAGAATCTGTGCTTCATACCCAACCAGGGACAAGATTTCAGCTCTAATGGCATCTGTAGCAAGGGCGGCAAAACGCTCTCGGATAAGACCATGTTGTAACATAATGTCCAATGAAGATGTATTTAGTTGACGATTTAACTCGTGTTGGCAACAAGGAACACTTAATATGACGCTTGCTCCCCATTTCACGGCACGAGCTAAAGCCATATCTGTGGCAACATCGCACGCATGAAGCGTTACTACCATATCTACAGCGGATTCATCATTATAATCATTAATGTCTCCTACAAGAAACTCAAGCTGATCATAGCCAAGATCTTGAGCTATTCTTGAACATTCTTCAATAACTTCCTTTTTTAAATCTAAGCCTGTTACACGAATATCTAAGCCTTTTTCGATTTTTAAATAATGATACAAAGCAAACGTTAAATAAGATTTGCCTGATCCGAAATCTAAAATACGAACTTGCCGATTTTGAGGTAAGTAAGTTAAAGCATCGTCAATAAATTCAATAAAGCGGTTAATTTGTTTAAATTTATCGTATTTTTGTTTTTTGACTTTTCCATCCTCTGTTTGCACGCCAAGTCGAATTAAAAACGGATAGGGTTGGTCGTCCGAGAGTAAGTAATTTTTTTTGCGGTTATGTGTTAAATTAACTTGCTTTGGTGCTGTTGATTGTTCGGATTTCCAAAGTACTTTATTCTTTTTCGATAATTGCACCTGTACTTTCTCCTCAATAAAATCAATATGGGCTTGACGATAATCTTCAAAAATAGCCTCAAGTTTAGAGGGGAAATCGGCCATTTGGATATTATCATGTTTTAAAATCCGTTCATATTGGTATTCAATCTGTATATGATAAATGTTCTTTAGCATTAAAGGTTTTAATTTAATGCGTTTTATTTCATTGGATTTCATGCGGGGTTGACTGATTGTCGCAGTAATAAGTTGTTGCTGCAATATTTTTTCTATGAGATGATCTTTCATTTCTTCAAATGTCATACATTTTCGCCTACTTTATTGTGTAATAGATGGCACTAGTTTAACACATTTTATAACGAACCATGTTTTCTTTGGCATCCGGAAATATTTTTACGAAAATTCTGAGTAATTATAGGTGGATTTGTATATTAATGGTTTATTTGTGTAAGTATATCTTTTTAAATTGGTGATACTAATGAATGAGTAGGAGGGAAAAGTATGTCCGATAATATGTATCAATTATTAGCTATTATTATTTATATGGTAGCCATGCTAGCGATAGGCTGGTATGCATTTGTTAAAACATCCAATTTAACAGATTATATGCTTGGCGGTCGTTCATTAGGTCCAGCTGTAACAGCCCTCAGTGCTGGTGCTGCGGATATGTCTGGATGGCTTTTAATGGGCTTACCAGGTGCTATTTTTTTATCAGGTCTTGTAGAGGCTTGGATTGCCATTGGGTTAACAGTAGGGGCCTATTTAAACTGGTTATTAGTGGCACCGCGGTTACGTGTTTATACACAGGTTACCAATGACTCCATTACCATACCGAGTTATTTAGATAATCGATTACGTGACAAAACGAAGCTGATCAGGATTGCTTCAGGTATCATTATCTTAGTATTTTTTACATTTTACGTATCGTCAGGGATGGTAGCAGGAGGCAAATTTTTCGATAGTTCTTTTGGTTATGAATATCACACAGGATTGTTAATTGTTTCGGGGGTAGTAGTAGCCTATACACTATTTGGTGGATTTTTAGCTGTAAGTTATACTGACTTTTTACAAGGACTTATCATGTTTTTTGCACTTATTGCTGTACCACTATTTGGCTTATTTGTAACCGGAGGAATAGGGGATACGATTACATCAATTAAAGCGGTTAGCCCAGATCTTCTAAATTTATTACCTGCCACAGCGACAGCAGCTGGAATTATTTCCTCACTTGCTTGGGGATTAGGTTATTTTGGACAGCCACATATTATTGTGCGCTTTATGGCAATCAGTTCTGTAAAGGAGACGAAACAGGCTCGCCGTATCGGTATTGGTTGGATGATGTTAAGTTTATTTGGTGCCATTGGGACAGCGTTAGTAGGTGTAGCTTATTATGAACAAAATGCGGGTGAGCTAAAAGACGCTGAAACGGTATTTATTGTACTCGGCCAAATTTTATTCCATCCATTTATAGCCGGTATTATGCTAGCGGCGATCTTAGCTGCTGTAATGAGTACCATTTCATCGCAATTAATCGTAACTTCTTCAGCACTTGTTGAAGATATTTATAAAGCATTATTTAACAAAACTGCAACCGATAAACACTATGTTTTTGTAGGCCGTGTAGCTGTATTAGTTGTAGCGATTATTGCAGCAATTCTAGCTTGGAATCCAGATAGTTCGATCTTAAGTTTAGTTGGTTTTGCGTGGGCAGGATTTGGTGCTGCTTTTGGGCCAGTCATTTTACTTTCTTTATATTGGAGAAAGCTAACGAATTACGGGGCTTTAAGTGGAATGATAACTGGTGCTGTTACTGCGTTTATTTGGGGGAAAGTTGAATCATTATCAAGTGCACTTTACGAAATTGTGCCAGGCTTCTTTGTTTGTTTAATCGTCGCGGTTGTGGTAAGTATGTTGACGTATAGACATAATGAAGAAATTGAAGAAGAGTTTAATCGGTCAGAAGTAATATTAAAAGAAGAAAGAAAGTAAAAGAAATGCGCCTTTTCTGAGAGGCGCATTTTTTAGAAACATTTTTAGTAACGGTCTAAGGATACCGAAAGGTGCAATTTATGGTAAGATGGAGAAAATTTGTCGTAGGGATACCGAGGCTTTGGTGGGAGGTTTCTAATGGATAGAATTAAGGAAGTTGATGTATTAATTGAAAAGGCCATACTCGTTGGCGTAAATTTACGTAATGAGGAGCACTTTGATTATTCAATGGAAGAGCTTCGGAATTTAGCAGAGGCTCTGCATGTAGAGGTAGTTGGGATAGTCACGCAAAATTTAGAGCGCGTGACGCCCTCCCATTATGTTGGTACGGGTAAAATAGAAGAAATCAAAAATTTCTATGAAGAAGCACAAGCAAATCTTGTCATTTTTAATGATGAACTATCTCCTTCACAAATCCGTAATTTAGAGCGTGATTTAGCAACGAAGGTAATTGATCGAACAATGCTTATTTTAGATATTTTTGGTCGACGTGCGAAAACACGTGAAGCACAAATGCAGGTAGAATTAGCACAGCTACAATATATGCTCCCACGATTAGTGGGCTTACATGCCTCTCTAAGCCGTCAAGGTGGAGGTACGGGTGGTGGTTTTAAAAACCGTGGTGCTGGGGAAACAAAGCTTGAATTGGATCGTCGAAAGATTGAAGATCAGATAGCGAAAATCAAAAAGGATTTAGAGCAGGTCAAGGATCAACGAGAAACGCAGCGTAAACAGCGTCGAAAAAATGCCCTCCCGGTTGTGTCTATTGTCGGCTATACCAATGCTGGTAAATCAACGATTATGAACCAGTTGCTTGCAGGAATAGGACAAGAAGAGCATAAACAAGTCTTTGAGAAAGATATGCTTTTCGCTACGCTTGAAACCTCAGTTCGACAGATCGAGCTGCCTGATAAAAAGACATTTTTACTAACAGATACAGTTGGGTTTGTGAGCAAATTGCCCCACCATTTAGTGAAAGCATTCCGTTCCACATTAGAAGAGGCGCGAGATGCAGACCTCTTATTACATGTAGTAGATGTTTCGAATTCAGAGCATGGATTTATGATGGACGTTACAAATGAAACGCTAAAAGCGGTTGGTGTTGAAGATATCCCAACCATCTATGTTTACAATAAAGCTGACCTTGCTCAAGTACATTACCCTGTTGTAAGCGGTGATAATATTTGGGTGTCAGCAAAACAAGGGGTGGGGTTAGACGAATTAATACAATTAATTCGTCTACATATCTTCTCCAATTATGTGACATGTGATATGTTAATACCTTATGATCAAGGGAATGTTGTTTCTTATTTAAATGAGCATGCGTCTGTTTCAAATACAGCATACGAAGAGGACGGCACATTATTAACGCTTGAAGTTAGAGAAGCGGATTATGCAAAATATCAACAATACGTCGTAAATTAAGAAATTTAAAAAATAACCTGAAGCATGCCAAAATCTTTTGGCATGCTTTTTGTGATTAGGGGGAATAGTAGAATCTAGAACAACAACACCATGTATTTCAATTTTTTTAGATAAAATAGTGTAAATTTGGATAAATAGTTATGAATCTGAATTTTAAATATTTTAGAATAATTTAATGTTCAGAAAACATGTGTGCGCTATTAAAGTGTGAGAAAACTTAGATATATCAAAGGATTTAGTAATTATTCAAATGATTATTCGGAATTTATAGAAAAATGATAAATTTTCAACATTTTTTAAAACTCTTGCTAAAGTTAAAAAAACGCTTTAGTATGATGAAACAAAGTTTTTTTATCCTTATTTTAGGGTAATAATGTTTTTTCAAGAGAATTTTTTAATTGGGAGAGGGTAATGTATGTCTAGTAAAGATGAAGTTGTAAAATCTGTCCCTCAAGATGGCTTTGTTGGACACCCTAAAGGGCTCTTTACTTTGTTTTTCACAGAATTTTGGGAACGTTTCTCGTATTATGGTATGCGAGCAATTCTCATTTTCTTTATGTATTACGAATTGAATCAGGGTGGTTTAGGTCTAGACCGCGGAACAGCGAACTCTATTATGGCCATTTATGGTTCCCTGGTCTATATGTCAGGTATTATAGGTGGATGGATTGCTGACCGAGTTTTAGGAACACGTAGAACTATTTTTTATGGTGGCGTGTTAATTATGATTGGTCACTTATTACTAGCACTGCCTGGCGGTGTAACTATGCTATTTACTTCAATGGCATTTATCGTGATGGGGACTGGGTTATTAAAGCCAAACGTTTCAAGTATTGTTGGGGATATTTATGCTGAAACAGATAGCCGCCGTGATGCTGGTTTCTCTATTTTCTACATGGGTATTAATATGGGGGCATTTATTGCACCATTTATTGTCGGAACAATTGGACAAAAGTATAGCTTCCACCTAGGCTTTGGTTTAGCCGGTTTCGGGATGCTAATTGGGTTAATTGTTTATAAATTTACAGAGAAAAAATATTTAGGCTTAGCGGGTTTACAAGTTAATAACCCATTAAAGCCTGAAGAGCGTAAAAAAGTCTTTGCACAATTTGGTATTGTAGCTTTACTTATCATTATTCTAGGTGCTATTGGAATTAAAACGGGTACTTTAACGATGAATGTATTCAGTTTAATCATCACAGCTCTAGGTGTGATCATTCCAACAGTCTTCTTTATCTATATGTATCGTAGTAAAAAGACAACAAAAGATGAAAAATCTCGACTTCTTGCGTATATTCCTTTATTCTTGTCAGCAGTTATGTTCTGGGCGATTCAAGAACAAGGGGCAACAATTCTGGCTACGTATGCAGATGAGCGTACACAATTAAGTATTGGTAGCATTCAGCTCCAATCTTCTTGGTTCCAGTCATTAAACCCGTTATTTGTTATAACAATGGCGCCATTGTTTGCGATGCTATGGTTTAAATGGGGAGACAAGCAACCAACTACACCACGTAAGTTTTCGTATGCTTTATTCTTTGCAGGCTTATCATTCCTTGTCATGATGATTCCAGCACACTTATCTGGTGGAGCATCGTTAGTTAGCCCTTGGTGGTTAGTACTGTCATTCTTCTTAGTAGTTGTCGGGGAATTATTATTATCACCTGTTGGTTTATCGGCTACTACGAAATTGGCACCTCAAGCATTTGCTGCACAAACAATGTCTTTATGGTTTTTAACAAGTGCGGCAGCACAAGCAATTAATGCGCAATTAGTAAAAGTTTATGAAGTTGTAAGCGAATTCACATACTTCGGCTTCTTAGGCTCGCTGTCAATTGTTATTGGTATTTTATTGTTAATTCTATCACCGATTATTTCAAAGGCGATGAAAGGTATTAACTAAAGGAAAGATGTAAATACAGTCGGATTAATGACTGTATTTACATCTTTTTTTGTTATCTAAATAAATGTCTATATATGAAATTCAGCGCGAAATATATTATCTTAAGTAGTAATATTTACTGACAAGGGTATAAGTTTCTATGTAGAAGATCATTATTTTCGCTATAATAATCTTAATTATATGAAAATTCAAAGGGGTTGGATGTTATGAAAGAAGAATTAGACCGTTTGAGGTCAAGATTAATGGAGATTTTTACGTATTTACACGCCAATCCGGAAATAAGCTGGCATGAGGTAGAAACAACCAATTATATAGTCGATTTATTAACACAGGAAGGGTTTTCACCTATTCGCTTTAAAAATTCCACAGGTCTTTATGTTGATGTGGGTTATGGTAGTCCCAAAGTGGGCTTACGAACAGATATAGACGCCCTATGGCAGGAGGTTGATGGCCATTTTCGTGCAAACCATTCGTGTGGACATGACGGACATATGACAATGGCTATTGGGGCACTCTTATTATTAAAAGAACAACAGCGATCATTTAACGGTACAATCCGTGTCATTTTCCAACCTGCTGAAGAAAAGGGGACAGGGGCACTAGCGGTCTTAGAAGAAGGCGTAATTGATGAACTCGACTATTTATTTGGTGTTCATTTAAGGCCTGTACATGAGCTAGAGGATGGTACATATTGTGCTGCCTTATATCACGGTGCTTCCCGTTTGCTTGAAGGGGAGATCATTGGAGAGGATGCTCATGCTGCAAGGCCACATCTTGGCACCAATGCAATCGAAGTAGGAGCTACCATTATTGAAGATTTACGAACCATTCATACAGATCCTATGGTACCTGTATCTGTTAAGATGACAAAGTTTCATGCAGGAGGAGAATCAGGCAATATCATACCTGGTAATGCCTCGTTTACGATTGATATTCGTGCGCAACAAAATAATGTTATGGATGATTTAGCCCAAGGGGTCAAACGTGTTATTGATTCTTCTAAGATGTTGCATAAGGTACAGATTGAATTACGAACTGTTGCTAATATCGTAGCTGCTGAAGTAGATACGAGTGCACAATATATTATGGAGCAGGCAATTATACAGGCTGCAGGATTATCTAATTTAAGGAAGCCAGTTCACACACCTGGTGGTGAGGATTTTCATCACTATGCTGTAAAACGGCCACATTTAAAAACAACTATGTTAGGTTTAGGCTGTGGGTTAACACCAGGATTACATCATCCCAAAATGAAGTTTAAACAAGCAAGACTTGTTACTGGAGTAGAGATTCTTACAAGAGCAGTCTTGTTAGCATTGGAGTCAGCACATACGAAGGAGGCGTCAGCATAATGTTAGAGAAAGTGCATATTCACAAAGTAATGACACCAATAGAAATTGCGGAAGTCCAAAAGTTGAATGCTGAAATATGGGGGAGCCAAGCAATCCCCTCCCACCAATTACTAGCAGCTGTACAAAATGGCGGATTAGTTTTAGGCGCTTATTTAGAAAAAAAGTTAATTGGCTTTAACTATTGCTTTGTGGGCTATCATGCTAGAGAAATATACTTACATTCACACATGATTGGTGTAAATAAAGCATATCGTGAACAAGGTGTAGGTGAGTTATTAAAGCACGCTCAACAAGAATATGCAAAAGAACACGGATTTCAGCTGGTTCGCTGGTTATTTGAACCGTTGGAGGCGAGTTTAGCTAATCTGGCATTTTTAAAGCTAAATGCAATCAGTTATCAATATGAAAATGATTATTATGGCGCTCTCCAAGACGACTTTAATGAAGGACTACCTTCGGATCGGATGGTTGTTGAGTGGTGGATAGAGCGTGAACAAATGGCAGATAGCATTGATGAACTAGAAGAGATTGCACAGGAAATTGTACCATGGACTCTGACTGTTGATGGATTACCTGTCTTGGATGTTGATAATGTATTTCAGATGGAACAATCCTTTCACAAGGATGCCTATCTATTACCGATTCCTCAATATTTGCAAAAAGTGAAAGTCGAGAGTCCAAAGCTTGCAGAGGACTGGCGTTATAAAATTAGGACGATCTTAACAACATTATTCAATCAAGATTATGCGATTGTACGCGTCAAGAAGCATCCAGAATATGTTCATAGCTATCTGTTAGTCAGACGCTCCTTATTAGCCATATAATAATTATAGGGAGTGGAAATTGTGAGATTAGATAAGATAACGTTAAGACATATTAAAATGCCGATGAAAGCACCGTTTACAACGAGCTTTGGTACAATCGATGAAAAAGAGCTATTACTGATAGAAGCAAAAGATGAATCAGGGGTAATTGGTTGGGGAGAGACAGTTGCTTTTGTAGCGCCCTGGTATACAGAAGAGACTTTAAAGACGACATGGCATATGCTGAAGGATTTTTTAATACCCATCTTGTTACATAAAGAGATTGGGCATCCAGATGAGGTGACTTCATTGTTTGCTCCTATTCGAAGAAATTGCATGGCGAAAGCTTCAATAGAAGGAGCTGTATGGGATATTTATGCCCAGCAAACAAAGCAATCACTCGCACGGTCGTTAGGTGGACAAAGACAACGGATTGAAGTTGGAGTCAGTGTAGGTATCCAAGCATCAACAGCTCAATTAATAGAAGTGATACAAAGCCATATTGAGAAGGGCTACAAAAGGGTGAAAGTGAAAATTAAGCCTGGTTATGATGTAGAGGTGGTACGAGCCATCCGCTCAGTACTACCAGATTTACCTTTAATGGTAGATGCTAACTCTGCCTATACATTAAATGATATAGCAATATTACAGCAGCTTGATGATTACAAATTATTAATGATTGAACAACCATTAGCTACTGATGATATTGTCGATCATGCAACCCTACAAAAAAAAATAAAAACTCCTATTTGCCTAGATGAAAGTATCACATCCTTTGAAGATGCTCGAAAGGCAATTGAGCTTGGGAGCTGCGGTGTGATCAATATTAAAATTGGTCGAGTTGGCGGTTTAACAGAAGCGAAACGGATTCATGACCTCTGTAAGGAGAATCATATTCCCGTTTGGTGTGGAGGTATGTTAGAGGCAGGAATCGGGCGAGCTCATAATATTGCATTAACCTCACTAAGTAATTTTATATTGCCTGGAGATACGGCAGGGTCTAGTCATTATTGGTATGAAGATATTATTGATCCAGAAGTCATTGTAAAAGATGGATATATCGATGTGCCTCAAGAAATTGGCATTGGCTATACACCTAATATGGCTGTTATTGAAAAGCTAACAATTAGCAAAGAAGTCTATCAATAAATAGTGCGTATAAATCATTTGCTATAAAGGAAAAAACGGGGAGAGAACTGATTGAAAAAAAGCTTGCAAATCGGCGGTGCCTATGTAGGAATTATCGTTGGTGCAGGATTTGCATCTGGACAGGAAATTGTCCTTTATTTTACAAGCTATGGCTTCAAAGGAGTCTATGGTGCCCTATTAGCTATGGTTGGTTTCTCTATTGTTGGTATGTGTGTAGCTCAAGTTAGCTCGAGATTACGTACTGCATCCCATAAGGATTTGATTTATCAAATTTCTGGAAATGCTGTTGGCCTTGTATTGGATTATTTATTATCGCTGTTTTTATTTGGTGTAGCCGTTATTATGTTTGCTGGAGCGGGTGCAACATTACAGCAAATGTTTGGACTCCCTATCTGGCTTGGAAGTATATGTATGATCTTGCTAACAATAGCCACAGTTATGATGGATGTTAAAAGTATTATTAATATTATTGCACTTGCGACCCCTTACTTATTAGCGATCGTATCTATCATTGCTATCTATGCCATTGCAACGATGGATCTTACCTTTGTCGAACAGGCTGTTATTGCTCAACAGGCACAAGTAAGTTCAAAAAGCTGGTGGGTGACTGCCCTGTTATATATGTCATTCAATATTGGGGTCAGTTTCTCATTATTAACAGTTATGTGTGGCTCGGTACGCAATGATAAGGTAGCTGGAATGGGGGGCATCATTGGCGGAGTTCTATTAGGTGCTTTAATTCTGTTAATTAATTTTTCCCTCCTTGCAAAAATGAATGTTGTTATTGGACTAGATATTCCTATGCTAGCATTAGCTAATGAAATTCATCCATTTGTTGGGCTATTAATGACATTTTCTCTACTGGGGATGATTTACAATACTGCAGTGGGGATGCTCTATTCATTCATGGTAAGGTTCTTTAAGCCTGATAGACCAAGCTTTAAAGTAGCGGTTATTTTTATAGGGAGTTTAGGCTTTTTAGCCAGTCTCGCTGGATTCACGACACTTGTGGCCAAGCTGTATGCGGTGATGGGTTATGTAGGACTGGTATTAATAATATTCATTATTTCAGCGTGGTTAAGAAGAGTGAAACGAATTATATAATTAATAAAAAATGGTAATTGAGACGAAGAAGTGTTCTCAATTACCATTTTGTTTGGATAAAAAAATTGTAGAAATAGTGAATTATTTAAAGTTGAAAATTTGCTGAAATTACTAATATTTCGTTAATTAGACACGTTTTTTAGATCTTTTTAAATAAAGCGAGAATAATTCTCATTTGCAGGTTGACTGAGAATCAAAACATGCTTATAATGGAAATCGTGAGTAATGATAATCATTTTCACTAGGGAATGCGTTACACACAAAAATGAAATCTACCGGGGATTACTATGAAAATAAGATATCTTTTAACAGCAACTGTTGTGTTGTCTATAGTGTCGCTATTTATCGGAGTAGTAGATATTAAACCAAGTGATCTTTTAGACTTCAAATCAGAAGAAACTAGGCTATTTTTAATTAGTCGTGTACCTAGACTTGTTGCCATCTTGTTAGCAGGTGCAGGTATGAGTATTGCTGGTTTAATTATGCAAAGCTTAAGTAGGAATAAATTCGTATCACCAACGACTGCTGGTACTTTAGATGCCACTCGACTGGGTGTATTGATTTCCATGATGTTTTTCACAAATGTCACGTATTTTCAAAAAATTTCCTTCGCTTTCATATTTGCTTTAGCCGGCACATTACTATTTATGCAAATATTAAACCGAATTAAGTTTAAAGATGCGATTTTTATACCGCTTATTGGCTTAATGTATGGTAATATCCTGTCTTCCGTAACAACGTTCTTTGCGTATAAGGCAAATATTATTCAAAACATTTCTGCATGGTTACAAGGAGATTTCTCATTAATCATGAAAGGCCGTTATGAACTGTTATACATAAGTGTACCAGTACTTATTTTAGCCTATATTTATGCCAATCGCTTTACAGTAGCCGGTATGGGTGAGGACTTTGCTAAAAATCTTGGCCTATCCTATAAATTTGTGGTGAATTTAGGCTTAGTATTGGTAGCTCTTATCTCCACAACAGTGGTGCTAACAGTCGGTGTCATTCCATTCCTAGGTTTAATCATACCGAATATTATTTCACTGTTTAAAGGTGATAATTTGGCAAAAACATTGCCGCATACAGCATTACTTGGTATGTCATTCTTATTATTCTGCGATATTTTAGGACGTGTACTGATATTCCCTTATGAGATACCAATTAGTATGACTGTTGGTGTAATTGGAAGTGCCATCTTCCTAGTTATGTTGTTTAGGGGGAGAGCATATGCGTAATCGTACAAGAATGTTCATTTTACTAGGTCTTGCCGTGATAGCTATCTTACTGTATCTATTTTGGGGGTTAAATGGAAATTATCACTATGCTTTTCCTCGCCGTGTCATAAAAGTTGTAGCAATGGCGCTAACGGGGATAGCTATTGCTTATTCAACAGTGGTTTTCCAAACAATTACTCATAATCGGATTTTAACGCCAAGTGTCATGGGGCTAGATGCTTTGTACATGTTGATTCAAACGTGCATCTACTTTTTCTTTGGCTCTACGTCTATTTTAGTTATTAATATTTACTATAATTTTACGCTTGCTATTGTATCAATGATTGTATTCGCTTTAATTTTTTATCGAGTTTTGTTTAAAGAAGGAAAGCGACCAATTTATTTTTTACTACTTGTCGGTATGATTGTCGGTACGTTTTTAGGGAGTATCACAACATTCTTCCAAGTATTAATAGATCCTAATGAGTTTCTAGGTTTACAAAGTAAAATGTTTGCAAGTTTTAATAATGTCAACTCAGACTTAGTTTGGCTAGCTGGCGTTATCATTCTACTAACGTTTATATATGGTGCTCGTCACATGAATCAACTAGACGTAATGTCTTTAGGACGAGATACAGCGATTAATTTAGGTGTGCCTTACGATAAGCTGGTACAGCGCATGTTAATTTTAGCTTCCATCTTGATTTCTGTTTCGACGGCGCTCGTTGGGCCTATTACATTCTTTGGTTTAATCGTTGCAAATTTATCGTATCAGTATTTTAAAACATACAAGCATTCCATCTTGATTGCCGGTTCTTGTGTAATGAGTATTATTGCTTTAATCGGTGGGCAGTGGATGGTTGAACGAGTATTCACTTTCAGTACTACACTTAGCGTCATCATTAATTTTGTAGGTGGGGTATACTTCATCTACTTATTATTAAGAGAAAGTAGGTCAGCAGGATGATACAAGTCAAAGAAATAACGAAGTTTTTTGGGAAAAAGCCTGTCGTTCAAGATGTAAGTGTTGACATTGTTTCAGGGAAAATTACTTCTTTCATTGGACCAAATGGTGCAGGGAAGTCCACACTACTTTCAATGGTGAGCCGTTTGCTAAATGCTGATACTGGCGAAGTGCTACTCGATAAAGCGGATGTAAGAAGCTGGAAATCAGATGATTTTGCTAAGCGAGTATCGATATTAAAGCAATCTAACTTTATGAATGTCCGTCTAACGATTCGTGAGCTCGTATCCTTTGGTCGATTTCCTTATTCAAAAGGGAATCTAAAACCTCAAGATGAAGTAAAAGTTGACGAAGCTATTCAATATATGAATTTAGAAGATCTTCAACATAATTACTTAGATGAACTATCAGGCGGTCAACGTCAGCGTGCTTTTATCGCAATGGTGATTGCACAGGATACAGAATATATCTTACTGGACGAGCCGTTGAATAATTTAGATATGAAACATTCCGTTCAGATTATGAAGATATTACGTAAGCTAGTGGATGAGTTAGGGAAAACAGTAGTAATTGTATTGCATGATATTAATTTTGCTTCTGTATACTCAGATAATATTGTGGCATTGAAAGATGGGCGTGTAGTTAAAAACGGTCCTACAAATGACATTATTAACTCAGATGCATTGAAGGAAATCTATGATATGGATATCCCTGTTCAAGAACAGGATGGCTGTCGAATTTGTGTTTATTTTAATTCGTAAAAATAGTCACCGTTGGATCAACCATCAATTGACTATCAAATAAATTATTTAAAGGAGATTTCACAATGAAGAAATGGAAATTACTTACGGTATTAATGGCAATGATGCTATTAGTATTAGCTGCTTGCGGTTCAAAAGACGAAGCAAAAGAAGAAGATAAAGGGACTTCAACTGACAAACCAGCTGAAGAACAAAAAGGGGAGTCTTCAGCATACCCACTAACTATCCCAGGTAGCACAATTGAAGGTCGTGATGGTAACACTACGTTTGAAGAAGTAAAGCTTGACAAGATCCCAGAAAAAGTTGTTGTTTTTGATAATGGTTTCTTAGATACTTTAGATGCTCTTGGTGTTAATCCTACTGCGGTAGTACAAGATTCATTACCATCTTACTTAAGCAAATTTAAAGATAGCACTTATGTAAATGCTGGTACATTATTCGAGCCTGCTTATGAAAAGTTATCTGAAATCAACCCAGATATTATTTTCATCTCTGGTCGTGCATCAGCTGCCTATGCTGAATTATCTAAAATTGCACCAACAGTTTACATTGGAGTAGATAACAAAAACTTCTTAGAATCTTTCAAAGTTAATACAGAATTAGCGGGTAAAATTTTTGGTAAAGAAAAAGAAGCTGCAGATGCAATCGCTGCATATGAAGCAAAAGTAGAAGAAGTAAAAGGTAAAGCAACTGCATCAGATGAAAAAGCTTTAATCGTATTAGGTAGTGAAGGTGCATTATCAGCTTATGGTTCTGGTTCACGTTTCGGTGTAATTCATGATGTGTTTGGTGTGAAAGCTGCTGATGAAAAGGTTAAAGTTGGAACACATGGTGATAATGTAAGTTTTGAATATGTACGTGATACAAACCCTGATATTTTATTTGTAGTTGACCGTGATGCAGTAGTAAATGAAAACGGCGAGTCAGGTACTAAAGGTGCGATTGAAAACGAAATCGTAAGTGCAACAAATGCTGTGAAAAACGGTAAAGTATTCTACCTAGATCCAGAAGTTTGGTACCTTTCAGGTGGCGGTTTACAATCTGAAACATTAAAAATTGAAGATGTATTAAAGGCGTTTAACTAATATGTTTGTACAAATTAAACGTATCGTTGTGACGGAAGGTAATTCGGATAAAGTTGTGGAACGTTTTGATGCTAAGCCAGATGGCCCATCATTACTTGAACAACAACCTGGTTATATTGATAAACAGGTACTTGTAAAAAAAGTTCGACGCGGTGATGAAGAAGTGCTAGTGATGGTTCGTTGGGAATCAGAAGAAGCATGGAAAAATTGGGAGAAGAGTCCTGAGCATATTGCCGGCCATAAGGCAAGCGCAGGTAAGCCAAAGCCTGATCATATCATTGAAAGCGGACAAGAAGTTTATTATGTAAAAGGTTAATAACAAAAAGGTGCCTCAATCACTTGAGGCACCTTTTTGTTATACATAAAAGCAGATAACGATGGATTGAAGAAGGGATGCCATCGTTAATCTGCTTATTCAAATTAATGTTTAATCGGTGTTTTTATCGATCCACTAAATGTAGCATCCATATTAAAAGATATGGTGCTTTCATTAATAGACAGTCCTGTGATGCTCGTATTCTCATCTAGTTTATGTGTAATAGATGAGTTTGTCGCCATTGCTAGCCCTCTTGCATTAATAATAGTGTGATGTGCCATCATGTAAATTGTGGGCGACTCTATATTTAATCCAAAGGTTAATGGATTGATGGCTGTCATGCTTGATAAGTTGTCGTTTGAAATTTTTATAATACCATATTGCTCAATATATTGATCTCTTTTTTGTTGGAATGTATCTTCAAATCCAGGAATATCACTGATTAAATTTGAAAAGGTTGCAAGGTTTTTATAGACGGTTAATGTCTCTTGATAAGCTTTTAACTCAGATTGAATAATAATTTGTTCAATTTGTAGTTGCTCCTTTGTGGGCCTTTTAATTGTAATTTCTTCAGCTGAGACAGAGATATTACATGAAAAAGTAGCCGTAAGTATGAAAACAGTTTCGTTTAATCCATTTTTCATTTTTAAAACACTCCCAGTACAAAAGAATTCATGTTCATCAATCTATCTGACAATGAATAGATCATTTTCATAAGCGTAACATCTCTCAGGACACCATTTCAATGGTGAGTTTACGCCACTTTTATGGCGGTACCTGGTTCTCTACCGCCATTTTTTTAGTATTTTTTAACAAAAAAGTGGCGTGATTTGAATAAATAACGCCACTTTTTGGCGGACGACATCATTATACAGGAATTAATGGTATTAAATGTATTTTATAATGGTATTACTAGTATTTTTTCCCACTAATCTATATAATATCTAGTAACATATTAGAAGGGAAAGAGGACTATTGAATGGTTTGGATGAGCGTATTAATGAATCATTGGACATTCTTATAGAAGATGAAACATTTCTTGGTCAAGAGTTAAAATACCTGTTAAAAAGCTTCAAAGAAGAAAAAACATCTGTAGGTTTTTCCTTTGGAAAGTTATGCTATTGGCATTATGAAGCGTTTTCAGATAGCATAAATGATGACATTTACAAAGTAGCTGCGGCAGTTGAACTCTTAATATTGTCATTTGATATTATCGATGATCTACAGGATAAGGATTCAGACAATAGTTGGAGCAGAACACCAGAACTATCTTTAAATGTTGCCCTAGCTATGTTGATCATGGCTTCAAAAACAATTGATGAATCTTCCTTTGAACATAAAAGAGCTGCTATAACACTACTTAAGGAATATGCATTAAAAAGTATAAGTGGTCAACAATTAGACTTGCTAAATAATTGCCGTGATGAAGATTCCTATGTACAAATGATTACGCTTAAATCAGGTTCCTTAACAGCGATGAGTTGTTTAATTGGAGAGATGCTTGCCAAAGGGGAAGTAACCAAAGAAATAGAGGCATATGGGAAGTACATAGGCATTATCCAGCAAATTAAAAACGATATCCAAAGTTTGAAAGCATGGGGTCCAAAAAATGACCTATTAAATAAAAGGTTTTCCTTGCCAATCATTTATCTTTTATCACAGCAAAATGATATTTCAAAATCTGTAGCTAACTATTATAATGATGATATAGTTACAGTTTTGGATAATAATGAAACCGAAAATGAGTTGACAAATGGCGGTGCAATACGCTATGCAGTTACCGTGAAAAATGTCTATAAGTTTAAAGCATTGAATTATCTTGAAAATGTAGCTATAAGTGAGTTAGGTAAAGAATACCTGCAAAAACTAATAAGATGATGAGGAGAGATTAGAATGATTAATGTAATCCAGTATTTAGAACAAAACCCTAGCCTAGTAGCACTGTTAAAGGAACAAAAAGCCTCATTAATTGGAGTCTCATCTGTAGAACAAAATGCGATCTTAGAAGCATTTAGCGGTGAAATGAATGTAGAAAGTGATATTTGGAACTAAAAACATTGCGTAGTAAGATATTTTGGCCCGCTATAATTCTTTATTTAATTATTGGTGTTTATCTTAATTATGTGAATTATAGCGCGCCTTATATACAAATAGGGGTAGAGGAAGAGAATGATAGCTGGGTTATTTCTCAACTTTATTATAAAGACTGGGCAGAGGAGCAAAATATAGCTATTGGTGATACCATTCTATCCGTAAATAATGGACCACTTAATGAATTCAATCAGCTGAAGTATAAATCTATAATTTTATCAGCTAATGCATTAACCATTATGAAATCCGATGGAAATCTAATTCATATACATATTAAGCATTTAGACATCCCTCAGCAACTTATTTATATATTAATTATTCCAGCTAGTTATTATTTATTAACGTTATTTATTGCGTTTTATTTACATTTCAAACAAAGAAATACGAAGTTAGCGGACCTTCTTATTCTTTTTATGTTAACTGTTTCATTGGCTTATGTAAGCAGTGGTGTCTCTGGTAGGATGGATGCGATTGGTATTATCGTAAATCGTAGCAGTATGGTCTTATGTTTAGTCTTATTATTACACTTTTTAAGAAACTATTATTCATTTGTGAAAACAAATTGGGTATTTACGAATAACATCAAACTTTTTTATCTACTTCCCTTACTTGCTTTTATACTAGGTTGTATTGGTATAATTTATCCTGCATCTAATGATATACTTTCAAATTTTGTGTTAATATTTTTCTTTATTCTTCTGATCATAATCCTAGGTATTTTATTAATAAGCTATTTCAAATATAGCTCACCTCAGTTGAAAATTTTATTGAATAGTATAATGATTCCTTTTTTACCATTTCTTTTTTTATATGTACTTCCAAAAATTCTTTTTCATACGTATATCCTTTCAGCTGAGATTAGCTCCTTATTTTTATTACTTATACCTTTTAGCTTTATTTTTACACAATTAGCAGAACGGTTATTTGATATCGAGTATCATATTACAAGATTGCGCTATTATGTTATTTTTTCATTGATATTTACCTTATGGTTTACAGTTGGACTGTACTTCATTGCAGGTCATTACTTAAAAATAACTGTTATGTCAGGCTTGTCCTTTTTTACATTTTCTTCATTAGTGATACTCTTTTATATAAAAGAAAAGGTTGATTATCGAAAGAGGAAAATACTATTTTCAACAAAAGGTGATTATATTCATCAGCTCTATACGGCTGTAGATAAAATTGGGAAAACCATTAAAATTAATGAGCTTTTAGAGAAATTTGCTTATGAGGTTTCTGTCCATCTGGAGTTAGAGGATGTTTTTGTGTTAACTTATAATTATGATACGAATGAATTCCTTACAAATAGTGGGGAGAAAATCATGATACATCCCGAAACAATGGATGATATAAGATTAGGAGAAATACGAAAGATTGACAAAGTTTATTTAGCATTTCTCCATCAGGATGCACATTATAAAAGAGCTTTAGTGCTTGGACATAACAATACTATTCATTTAAAAGATGAGGAGCTCCTATGGCTCGAATTGCTCCTATTGTATGTAAATAATTTTATTGAAAATACAAAGATGGTGGAAGAGCTGCTAGAGGAACTAAAACATATGAAGCAAGCTGATGACGGTCAATTGCCGTGGCTAAACAAGCTATTATGGTTGAGGTTTGAAGAAGAAAAATACCAGTTAGCTCAAGAGTTACACGACACCAATTTGCAGGAACAACTTCATATTGCAAGAGAGGTGGATGTTCTCGTTAATGCAAAGGATACGGCAGAAACTCAGGAGAAGCTTGCAAAAATTCATAAACAAATGGTTGCTTCTTTACATGAATTAAGATCATACTGTGAGAATCTAAAACCTCCATTACTAGATACATTAGGTTTAAATGCTGCATTAGAAAAGTTAATTCGAAAGGTGCAAGAAAGAGCTAACTTTTTTTTAATTTATTCAATAGATCGTCTGTATCTAGAAGATGAGCGCATGAATTTAATGATTTATCGATTATTTCAAGAGCTACTAAATAATGCTTTAAAACATTCCTATGCAACAGCCGTTGAAATCCATCTAAAGGAAAAGAATGATGGCTTTGAAATCATTTATAGTGACGATGGTGTAGGGTGTGATGTAGAGGATATTATCGTAGCAGAATCAATGGGCATCCGAGGTATGCAGGAGCGTGTAAAAGCATTTAATGGTCATTTTTATATTGACTCACATGTAAATCAAGGGATGTCTATTAGAATAACGATTAAAGAAGGGAGTGAAACACATGATTACGATGCTCATAGTGGATGATCACCCTATAGTTTTAGAGGGAACTAAAAATTTATTTCAAGAAAATGAAGATATCATTATTGATACAGAAAGTGATGCCACTTGTGTCATTCAAAGAATAAAAAATAAGCCATACGATATTTACCTGATAGATATCAATATGCCATTGGAGAATGGCATTAATTTAGCCCGTAATATTAAAGCCATTCAATCAAATGCTTCGGTTATCCTTTATACAGGTGACGATATAACGGACTATTACCCTCTTATTTTAGAGAGGAAAATAGAAGGTATTCTAGCTAAAACAGCCTCTAAAGGGCAAATCATACGGACAGTTAGGGCGATTGCAAATGGTGAATTTGTTTTACCGAAAAATTTCTTAGATTTTCTGGATGATAAATTTAAACTGCAAAATGCTAAAGATATTCATTTAAATGAAAAAGAAAAGAAAATTTTAAGACTTATTGCAGACGGTCATACGAATAAAGCAATCGCGATTGAACTGAATATTCCTCAGCGCACTACCGAGAGATATTTAACACAACTCTTTTCTTTACTAAATGTAGATTCACGAACAGAGGCTGTGAATCTAGCTGAAAGAATGAATTTACTCTAAGAAAATTCTATGCTATACTGTTGGTATATTTTTCAATTAAAAGGGTTCTATATGGGATTTTTACTTCTATTATAATACTATGTAAAAAGGTACCTTATTCCTATGCTAAAAATACTACAAAAAAGTTTAAACACCGCCAAAAAAATGGCGGTGTTTTTTTGTGACCGCCAAATCACGCCATAATTTCGCGTGAATCACGCCAAAAAATTGGCGTAAACCCGAAGTTGAAATATCGGTATAAGTACTGGTACGCTTAAATTAATCGTGGTTAAGTAGATTTGCTATAGTGTGTAATAATACAAAAGATTTCATCAAAATAAGTGGCCTGACTATCTAAAAATAAAGTAGATTTTAGAATGGTTACTAGCAGTCAATATACTTCACCATAAAACTTTATAAAGGTAGGCGTGTATTGTGAAAGTAGAACTTGAAAATTTGTTTTCTATAGATGAATCTAGTCAAGATCAAGTGATTAACATGTATAATCGTCATGGTATTGCTATTGGTGCGCCTGAAATTAGAAAGAGAAATTTAAAAACAAAATTTAATCCTATTTTTACATTAAATGAAGATGTAACATATGAGCAAGTAACGGCCTTGTATGAATCATTAGAACGTGAATTTGGCATTGTTTCAATAGGAGAACGTTTCTATTTTGAATTTTCTGATTTAGAATATGAACGGGCACCATTATTTACTTTAAATTCAACAGGAAATTCACCAGAAATGTTTTTAGAGGATAAAGGTACATTATTTACATTAAGTACGCATTGTAAGAATTGTGGGCTTATGGATAAAGAGCAATTATCCCCTATAGTTATAGATACTTCTGAAATGAATGGACGTCATTTAGTTCATGTAAGTGGGTATTGGGTAGCCTCTGAGGAACTGGTTGCATTAATGAAAAGTGAGAACCTAGAAGGTTTTGAATTTCTAGAGGTGATTCACCATGGACCTGAACAAGGTAAACAACCAGCTTATCAAATTATCCCTACAGAAGTCCTACCTACATGTAGTCAGGATAGAGTGAAATTATACTTTGCAACTGAACAACCGCCATGCAGCTGTGGTTTAAATGGAGTTATCAAGGGGCCAGATATTTATCACCAAGGAGATTTAGCAAGGTTAAAAGGGGATGTCTTTTACTCCGCAGAATATAGTCATGATGGAAGATATCTTTATAGAAAAACTTTGTTTAGTAAAAGATTTAGAGAGGTCATCATAAAACATGGTATCTCCCGTGAAGTAAGGGGAGAAAAGGACCAAAACTTTGGTCCGAAGGATTGGTTATTTGATCCGGTGCTCATTAAATAATAAATGTGGGGCATTGATATTAAAAGGATAAGGGAGTGTTTATGATATTTAGAAAAATACTACCTATAGTAGCCATTTTATTCAGCGTCGCATTAGTTGTCTCTAATTTATTATTACAAGCCTAATGAAAAATCCGTGATTGCCATTCGAGAATGTAAGGATGTATTTATGAAAATTAAAGCTTCTCTCCCTCTAGTTCGGACATAATTATGTTATGATGTGAAGATCATGGCAGTATGTTTTTGAGGTGAAAGAATGAAAAAATGGGCATATCCATTGGCAATCATTACACTAATTATATTTATTGTTTTAAGGTTTACTTATCAAAGTGATTGGATGAATAAGTTTGATGCAAAAATGGCAGAAGCCTTTTTGGGGAATCAATTTATTGAAATCTTTCATTATATAGGTGAACCTATATTTGTTGTTATTGTAGCGGTAATTTTAATCGTGTATTTAGCGTGGAAGATAAAAAACTATCGAGGTATGTTATTTATTGTTTTAACTTTTGCAGCAGGGAATGTGTTAAATCAAGTACTAAAGAAATGGGTTCAACGAGCACGACCTGAAATCGAGGATCAATTAACATCTTATAGCTTTCCATCTGGACATGCTATGACTAGTATTTTGTACTTGTTCGCAACTGCGTATATATTAGCTGAAAATAATAGTAAAGGCCGTAAAATCCTATTGTGGCTTGGTGCAACGATACTAATGGTGCTTATAGGGTTATCACGTATTGCTGGCGCTAGACACTTTGCTACGGATGTACTCGCAGGTTGGAGCATGGGATATACCTGGTTCATCATTTGTGTCATCTGGTATGAACGACGCAAAAAATCATTCCACTCGAATTATAAATAGTTAATGGGAGCAGTATCAAAAATCATGTGAATTGATACTGCTTTTTTGTGTGCCATTGATTAAGCAAATAAAGTGTGATATTTACCTTGTAAAAAAGAATTGCTCTTAGGAAACTTCTACGTTAAGATGAGTACAATAAAAAAAAGGGAAAAGGAAGAAGGGTATGGACGGAAACGTTTTACTGGCATTTGGGTTGACTCTTTTTGCAGGGCTTGCAACGGGAGTAGGTAGTTTAATAGCATTTTTTACTTCACGAACAAATACAAAATTTTTATCGATTGCATTGGGTTTTTCGGCAGGCGTTATGATTTATGTCTCTCTTGTTGAAATTTTCGTTAAGGCTAAAGATGCTTTAACCAATGCACTAGGCACTACGAATGGTTATTGGATGACAATTGTCGGATTCTTTGGGGGTATGCTATTTATTGCTTTAATCGATAAATTCATCCCAAAATCAACAAATCCACATGAGGTAAAGCTAGTGGAAGATGTGAATGCTGTAAAGCCCCAGGTTAATGAAGATCATTTGATGAAGATGGGTGTTTTTACGGCTCTCGCTATTGGAATCCACAATTTCCCTGAGGGTATTGCTACGTTTATGTCAGCTATTAATGACCCAAATGTAGGTATTGCCATTGCCATAGCAGTAGCAATTCATAATATTCCAGAGGGGATAGCAGTGTCTGTCCCAATTTTCTTTGCAACGGGCAATCGTAAAAAGGCTTTTAAACTATCATTTTTATCGGGGTTAGCAGAGCCCGTCGGAGCATTAGTAGCATATTTACTCCTTATGCCATTTTTAACTGATGTTATGTTTGGAATTATTTTTGCCGGAGTAGCAGGAATAATGGTCTTTATTTCATTGGACGAATTATTACCAGCGGCACAGAGGTATGATGAAACCCATTTATCGATGTATGGTTTGGTAGGGGGAATGGCTGTCATGGCTATCAGCCTAGTATTATTAATGTAAGTAATATAAGAAAGGGAGCCATTTCGAAAAGTGGTTCCCTTTTTTGTGCTCTACATTAAATTGTAGGTACTGCACTTTTAGATTTCATCAGTTCTTGCACAATCTTTAGGCAGTCATGGAATGTGGCAAATGGTTTATATGAAACTTGAAGTTCTTCACAACGCTGAATAAGGTGATCTCTAGCAAGAACAATATCAGCTTGTTTAGCAGCTTCAAAATCTGAAAGAGAATCACCGATAACAATTTTAAAATGATCTTCTTTTGCCACTTTCCGCATCACGCTAGGCTTGCAGCAGCCACAGCCTTGAGTGCTATATTTTGTGCATTCCTCATCACAGCTATTTGGATAGATTAGTTTAATTTGTTCGCCGGAAAAATCAGCTTTATTACAGTAAATACCTGAAAATGGACCGTATTTTTCTACTAAAGGCTCAATAAAAAAATCGACCCCTCCACTTACAATATAAAATGGAATGTCGTTATCTTGAGTATATCGAACAAAATCTCCAAATCCTTCACGGATTACAGCTGTATCCATAAGATATTGAATGACTTCATCTTTTTGTTGAGTAGAAAGTAGATGGAACATAGCAGAGAGCCCATCTTTAAATGAAATTGTTTGCTCCATCATGGCTTGGGCAATTTTCTCAGATTCTTCAGGTACAAATTCCGTCATCAGTGAAAAGATATTATCAGTTTCTGTTATCGTGCCATCGAAATCACAGAATATAATTGGTTTCAAGATAGTTCCTCCTTAGAAAAGCGCGTATTCTAGTTGTCTATGCTAGGTGTTTTAAATGTTAAATCCTATACTCCTATAATATTAGTTTTATCCTTACTTGCTTTCAAGAAAAAACGCCTACTATTATAGTAGACGTTTCATATAGTCATGCACTTGTACACCGTGTTCATCGGCTTTTGTTAAAATCACTTGATGCTTAGGGAACTGATTTTTCATGGACTGAACGAAATCAGCAGCAATAGCAGAAGGGATGATAGAAATCAATGTAGGGCCAGCTCCACTTAAAGCCGTACCATATGCTCCATTCGCCTTTGCAACTGTACGAATTTCTGTATACTTGGGAATTAGCTTTGCACGAAACGGTTCATGGAAAAAATCTACCTCCATATAACGACCAGCACGCTGAAAATCACGTGCCATTAATGAAGCAGCTAACATATTAGCATTTGCAGAAGCATGAACAGCATAGGCTCGGTTAAATTGCTCTGGTAATACAGAACGGGATTCACTCGTTTTTAATTCGACGTCTGGTACATACACAACAAAGGATGCATCAATTTCATTAATATGAAAGGTGTCAACTATACCATTATCATCCATCGATGAAATGGTTAAGCCCCCTAAGACAGAAGCGGTTGCGTTATCTGGGTGTCCTTCAATTTGCGAAGATAAATTGAGTTTGTCTTGGACCGTTAAGCCAAGTTCGCATACTTGATTGGCAAGTTCAATACCAGCAACTATCACAGCAGCACTGCTTCCGAGACCCCTTGCTAATGGTAATTCACTAGCCATCTCCACACGACAAGCGGGCAATTGTTGGCCATATTGATCAGCAATTTTTTTCGCAATTACGTATAGTAAATGGTCTTCAAGCTCAAACTCTTTAGGACCATTATCATCGAGATGGATAATATCCCATTTATCTTGTAAAGTAACTGTTAACTTTAAGTATAGAGACAAGCCGAGTCCTATGGAATCAAAGCCGGGTCCTAGATTGGCTGTGCTTCCAGGAACTGAGATTTGCCACATTTTACTCATAGTACGCCCTCGATATATTCACGAATTTCATTTTCGTCATTTTTAAGAGAAACTACTTCTACTGTGGATACATCCATGGCTGTATCAGGATCTTTTAGTCCATTACCTGTGAAGATGGTAACTACTTTTGAACCCTTGTGAATTTTTCCGTTTGCCACAGATTTAATAACACCTGCTAATGAAGCAGCAGACCCTGGTTCTACGAAAATACCTTCTGTATTTGCAATTAATTTATAGGCAGCTATAATTTCATCATCTGTCACGGAGTCGATAATGCCCCCAGATTCATCTCGAGCTGCTTCTGCCAACTTCCAACTAGCTGGATTACCTATTCTAATAGCAGTGGCAACCGTCTCTGGATTTGCAATAGGCTCACCCTTGACAATCGCTGCTGCTCCTTCTGCTTCAAAGCCATACATCTTTGGTAAACCAGAATCTTTGGCTGCGTGGTATTCCTTAAAGCCCTTCCAGTAAGCAGTAATATTCCCTGCATTACCAACTGGGATGCATAGATAATCAGGAGCTGAACCAAGGGCATCTACAATTTCAAATGATGCAGTTTTTTGACCCTCAATGCGGTATGGGTTTACTGAGTTTACAAGTGCGACAGGCGTTGTTTCGCTTACTTGGCGAACAATACTTAAAGCATCATCAAAGTTACCGTCAATTTCAATGATTTTTGCACCATACATAGTTGCTTGTGCAAGCTTACCAAGAGCAACTTTTCCTTTAGGGATAACAACAATCGATTGAATACCAGCTCGTGTAGCATAAGCGGCTGCAGCAGCAGAAGTATTTCCTGTTGAGGCGCAAATTACGCACTTACTACCATCTTCAATAGCTTTAGCAACAGCGAACACCATACCTCGGTCTTTAAAGGAGCCAGTTGGGTTTGCACCCTCGATTTTACCGTAAAGCTCAATTCCTAGTTTTTTAGATAAATTCACTAAATGTATAAGAGGCGTATTGCCTTCGTTTAAAGTTAATGCGGGTGTATTTTCTGTTACAGGTAAAAATTGTTTATATTCTTCAATAAGGCCTTTCCACATAACGTTACGATCTCCTTTTGTTCTCATAGAAAGAACAGTTGTTTTTGTATAAAAGACATTTTAACGCAAATCACACTATTATTTCAATAGCATTTCATAAATTGTCGAAACAATTCGGTAATTTGATTTTTACTTGTCACTTTCTTGAAACAACTGTATAGTAATCTTGTAATGTAAAGTCAAGTGTAAAGACAGGTGGTTGAAATGACGACAAATACTGTAGGAACAAATAAATCTCAGCAAACCATTTCTAGAAATAGACTATTGGGTGTAGCAGGGGTTGGGTGGCTCTTCGATGCAATGGATGTTGGTATATTATCGTTTGTCATTGCAGCATTGGCAGCAGATTGGGGACTAACACCAGGTCAATCAGGCTGGATTGGTAGTATTAACTCAATCGGAATGGCTGTAGGAGCGCTTGTATTCGGTGTTTTTGCCGATAAAGTGGGGCGAAAGCAAATTTTTATGTGGACACTTGTCCTGTTTTCCATTGCTAGTGGTTTATCCGCTTTTACGACTACATTAACAGCATTTTTAATGCTACGTTTTTTAGTAGGAATGGGTCTGGGTGGTGAATTACCTGTTGCATCAACGCTAGTGTCTGAAAGTGTGGCAGCAAAGGAAAGAGGACGTGTCGTTGTTTTATTGGAAAGCTTTTGGGCAGCTGGATGGTTAATTGCTGCATTGATTTCCTATTTTGTTATTCCAACGTGGGGTTGGCGAGTAGCGTTAATTTTAACAGCACTACCAGCATTTTATGCGATTTATCTTCGCTGGCATCTCCCAGATTCACCACAGTTTTCGGTGAAGGAAGAAGCTAAAACACGTAGTATCATTCAAAATATGAAAGAAGTTTGGTCAAAAAAATATGCTCGTTCCACATTTATGCTTTGGGTGTTGTGGTTTACAGTTGTATTTTCGTATTACGGTATGTTTTTGTGGCTTCCGAGTGTCATGGTAGGTAAGGGTTTTGATATGATTACCAGCTTTAAATATGTTCTGATCATGACACTAGCTCAATTGCCGGGCTATTTTACTGCTGCATGGTTTATTGAAAGATTTGGACGGAAATTTGTGCTAGTTTCCTATCTAATTGGTACAGCAGTGAGTGCTTTCATTTTTGGGAATGCTGAAACACTTGTACTTCTATTGTTGTCAGGCATGTTTTTATCTTTCTTTAACTTAGGTGCATGGGGAGCATTATATGCTTATACACCTGAGCAATATCCTTCCATTATTCGTGGTACTGGTGCAGGGATGGCAGCAGCTGCTGGACGAATCGGTGGCATTTTCGGACCGCTGCTAGTTGGCTTTTTATTAACAGCTGGTTATGATATAGGCTTTATCTTTTCCATTTTCTGTGGAGCCATTATTATTGGTGTTGTGGGCGTCATCTTCCTTGGGAAGGAAACGAAGCAGCTAGAATTAGAATAAAAATAAAAAAATGTCCTGGATAAGCGTCATCGATCCGGGACATTTTTTGTCTTTAGTAGCTAGTAAAATACATAAAAATTAGTATTTATTAATTTTTATTCAATCAGACTGGTAGATTTGGTAAAATGACAATTCAACATAAAAAAAGTAAAAGGTCAATCAAATCGATATATTAGCAGGTTAATGCGCTGAAGATTTTTCAGAAAAGTCATTGTATTCAAATTGCAATCGTGATAATGTATTTTTAATCGAATTTTGAGTAAGTAGGAAACAATCTCCCATTCGTGATAAGGTCATTGAAAGAAAGGTTGTTAGGAATGAGCATTCATGAGGATATAAAGAAAAGGTTTGTAAGGCTGTCGAAGGGGCAGCGGAAAGTAGCACAATTTGTAATGGATAATCCTACTACAGTAATTGCTAATGGAGCAGCAGAAGTAGGCAGAATGGCTAATGTAAGCGAATCAACAGTTATTCGCTTTTGTTATGCCATGGATTTATCGGGATATGTTGAACTGCAAGAAGAAATAAGAGGGTATATAATCTCTCAAGATGCAGGAGCAAATCTACAATCTACCTATACTGTAAAAAAGCTGACTAATTCTAGCTTTAGCAGGGTTATGCAACGAGATAGCCAAAATATCCAGGAAACAATTCAATTAATTAATGATCAACAAATTCAAAAAAGTTCAACATGGATGCATGAGGCAGATAGTATCTATATTCTAGGTACTCGTCAGGCTGCATCTGTAGCGAATTGGTTATCCAACACATTAAAGACACTACGTTCTAATATTAAGCAGCTTCGTTTAGATTCAGATGAAGTACTGAATCAAATTAATAGCATGGGTGAGCATACGACTTTAATTGTTTTATCCTTTGATCAACAGTTGATGGAAATTCAAACGATTGTTGAAATTGCCAAGATGAAGAAGGTAAAGATTATTGCTATCACAGGAACTGCATTTTCACCAATTCGAGAATATGCTAGTACATTGTTTGTTCTTGGAACAAAAAATCAGTCTTCGCTAGATATTGTGCCAGTTTTGTTTTCTTTCTTGCATGCTTTATTGGAGGAAATGATCAGTCAAAACAAGGAGCAATATGAAAAATATCAACAATCTTATGAGCAAGTAGATAGTAATGTATTATTCCTAGATGCAGCTAGAGTGAAACAGGTATTTTAGTGTCAACGCATAGAGAAGTGAACAACACTTTTCTATGCGTTTTTTGGTAGTCAATGTATATAAAAAGATGTCCAAATACGATTTAGACATCTAGGAAAAGTGAATTATAGAATTTTACTGAAGCTATACTCATTAATGTAAGTATCATTTAATTTAATAGCATTTTGTCGAATGCCTTCTTGTTTAAAGCCTATTTTTGAAAATAGATGTAAAGCAACATTGTTATGCTCCATAACAGATAATTCTAAACGAGATATGTCATGTTGTTTAGACCAACTTTCCACAGCCTTCATTAGTGCAGAGCCAATGCCTTTTTGTTGGTATTCTTCCTTCACAGCTAAATGAACAGAGGCAACATGTCTAGCTTTCAATTGCTTATATCCATGTACAACTGCATAACCTGCGAAAATACCATTTAATACACAAAGTAATACTGTACGGTTTTTTAGCTGTTTCCAATAGGTTAAATTTTTACGAAGTTGTTGGACGGTTAGATCTAATTCATTTTGAACATTGTACATGAAGTCTGTTTGTTGAAAAATTTCTTCCTGTAAAAGAATGAATGATCTAGCATCAGACGCTTCAATCCCCCGAATTATGTATGCAGATGGGTTCTCTTCATTTTTTGAAGGACTGTTTTCAATAGACTTTGTTTGCGTGCGTGAGAACGTTACACTAGTACCTAGTTTAACATCAATGACATAATAATCTGCATTTGTCCATGACAAATAGTGTGATAGAGGGGGCTTTGTTTTTTTCCACCAGCTCTTATTTAAGTAGGCGGCGTTCGGTAACGCTTGTCCCATAATGTTTTCTAATTCACTAAAGGATAAAGTAATTTCTTGTTGTAAAGCTACTTCAAAATAATTCGCTAAAGGAATGTACTTTTTTTCCATCTTCTTTGTCATCGTAATCCTCATTTCCTGAATATCCAAAAATATAGACTATCTGATAATAGCATAAAATTATGCTTACTTAAATATGAAAACCCAACTAATTATCTATATAAACTAAATAATAATAAAAAAAGATGCATTTTTACTATCTAATGTTAAAAATAGGATGGTAAGAATAGATAATTATAAAGAAGGGGTTGGATGCACTAAGTATACATAAATGACAATTTGAGGAATTTGTAATGTGTAATTTATATTTGTAAAGTTGGTTATTGGTAGTGTGAAGTTATTATTGTATATTATATGAAATAGAATGGTTTACTTAATGTTTCAAATTATCATTTGTTAGTCCATAAGGTATGATAAAATAAAAGATAAATGTAAGGTCATTTTAGGAGGAATAAATTCAATGAGTAAAGTATTAGTCTTTGGACATAAAAATCCAGATACAGACACAATTACGTCTGCAATTGTATATGCCTATTTAAAGCAACAAATTGGGGAAGAAGCAGAGGCTGTACGTCTTGGAGATGTTAATAACGAAACACAATTTGCTTTAGATAAATTTAGCTTTGAAGCGCCACGTTTGATCTCATCTGTAGTTGGGGAAGCGGACAAAGTTATTCTAGTAGACCACAATGAATTCCAACAATCAGCTGATGGTATTGAGGAAGTGCAAATTGCAGAGGTAATTGATCACCACCGCATTGCCAACTTCCAAACAGCTGATCCACTATATTATCGTGCAGAACCAGTAGGCTGTACAGCTACTATTCTAAAGAAAATTTTTAACGAAAACGGTGTGGAAATACCAGCAAACATTGCTGGCTTAATGTTATCCGCAATCGTTTCTGATACATTACTATTCAAATCACCAACTTGCACGGAACAAGATGTAAAAGCAGGCGAAGAGCTGGCGAAAATTGCTGATGTAAATGCTGAAGAATATGGATTAGCAATGCTAAAAGCAGGTGCTGATCTATCTGATAAATCTTTAGAAGATCTATTATCGTTAGATGCGAAGGAATTCCAATTCGGTGAGTACAAATCTGTTGTCGCACAAGTAAATGCTGTGGATATTAATGATGTACTAAATCGACAAGAGGAATTAGAGATCTTATTAAACAAAAATGTTGCTGAAAACGGTTTAGATTTATTCTTTTTCGTTGTGACAGATATTTTAAACAACGATTCTACAGCTGTAGCAATTGGACAAGTAGCAAAAGCGGCGGCAAAAGGATTCGGTGCTGAGCTTATTAACAACCGAGTTGTGTTACCAGGCGTTGTTTCTCGTAAAAAACAAATTGTACCAGTTTTAACAGAAGCGCTAAAATAATTTGAAAGAGGTTGTCATTTAGACAACCTCTTTTTTTAATCTAGTTTTAATGGTTGTACTGCGGGTCCTTCAAGTACTTCTCCCTTAGCATTGAAGCGGGAGCCATGGCAAGGACAATCCCATGTTTCATCAGCTTCATTCCATTTCGTCTTACAGCCCAGGTGAGTACAGGTTGGAGTATTAGCATGCCTCATATAACCAGCTATATATTCTTTTGCAACAAAGCCACCAACTTTAAGCATTTGCATAAATTGCGCACCGAATTTTGTACGTGATGGTGAATAGAGTGCCATGGCACCATCCTCACTTCTTGATCCAGTAATCAGAGAGGATAAAATGTCACCAGCAACAAAGGAATTAGAAATCCCCCATTTTCTGTAGCCAGTAGCAATGAATACGTTTGGTAATGAGTTTGTAATTCTACCTACATAAGGAACAATATCGGGTGTTTCAATATCCTGAGCAGACCATCGATAAAGGGGTTCTTGCTCAAAATGTTCTTTTATTTCATTTGAAATGGCCTCATAGTACGGTTCGGTATGGACTGTTTCCCCGGCAATGTGATTCGCTCCACCAAGTACTAAAAAATGTTCGTTGTTAATCGTGGCTGTTCGAATGGATCGAGAAGGAAAATCAACTGACAGGTATTGACCCTGCATCGTTTCAGAAATTTTACTAGCCACCATATAAGAGCGACTATTTGACAGTTTAAATAGCTTTAGTCCCTTAAATGCCTCAATTGGATAATGTGAGCACAAAATAAGCTTGTTGTATTGAACCGACATATTCTTTTCGGTATGTAAGCTATTTTGTGCTATGTTTAATTGCTGAACGCGGGTATTTGTATAAAGTTTTGCACCCATCGCCTGTGCTTCTTTGGCAAGGAAATTACTTACCTCCACAGGATTTATTTGAGCTTGTTGGGGCATGCATAATGCTTTTGTGATAGGAAAAGGAAGCTCTGTTTCTGTGGTGATTTTTGACTTAATATTTAAGACCTTATAAGCATTCCATTCTTTTAATAATTGTGCATAACCTTCTTTTGTTTGACAGTATAGCAGCGAATCTACTTGTTTTACACTGCTTTGCGGAAGTAATTGTGTTGCCCTTTCGATGGCTTGTTGATTGAGCTGGTAGTATAGCTGTGCCTCATCAACAGATAGTTTTTCTAAAAGATTTGCATAGACGATACTGTGCTGAGCAGTTAGTTTACCTGTGGAGTGGCCAGTTGTACCATGACCAAAATGGGTGTTCGCTTCAAGTAAAAGTACATCAACACCTGCTTTTGCCAAAGTATAGGCTGTATAAAGACCAGTTAAGCCCCCACCGACTATACATACATCACAAGTTGTTGATGAAGTAAGTGACGATAGTGAGACTGATTCGGAAGTAGCGAGCCAAAGAGATTGTGTCATAGGTAACCTCACAATGTTTTTATGTTCAGTATGTAGATGTACTTGAAAATTTATGCAATGAAGCATAAAAATTGCCTTGCCATTTGATCTATCGCTACAATGTAGCAAAAGGAGAGTGTGAGTAATGAAAATTGAAATTTGGTCTGACTATGTGTGTCCATTTTGTTATATTGGAAAAAAACAATTAGAACAAGCGATTGAAGATACTGGCCTTGGTGGACAAGTGGAGCTTGTTTATAAAAGCTATCAACTAGATCCTAATACCCCAGTAGATTCGAATATTACTGTGTATGAATCGTTAGCGAAGAAATATGGAATGTCTTTAGAGAAGGCTAAAGAAATGACACTGGGTGTCACTGCACGTGCGAAAGAAGTTGGCTTAAACTACGACTTTATCAATCTAATGGAAGAGAATACGTTAAAAGCACATCGACTTGTAAAATGGGCTGAACAACAGGGAGATGTTACAACTTTGGTTGAATCTTTATTGCACAGTCATTTTATTGAAGGAAAACGTATTGGACAAGAGGATGTATTATTAGAAATCGCCGAACAAGTAGGATTACAACGCGAAGAAGTGGCAAAGATTCTTGCTACGGATGAATTTAAAACTGAGGTAGAAACAGATATTCAAGAAGGGTTGCAGCTTGGCGTTCGTGGGGTCCCATTCTTTGTTTTAAACCGCAAATACGGTATTTCAGGTGCCCAACCGCAAGAAGTATTCGAAGATACACTACGTAAGGTGGCTGAGGAAGAGGGCTTACAACCTGGTCTAAAAATGGCTGGCACAGGGGATGCTGGTGTTTGTACGGATGATAACTGTAAATTATAGCGAAATAATTACTCTAACTACAGAGGGGCTTGAAGTATTCAGCCCCTCTGTTCGTTTTAGTATAAAAACTTTTTAATATTTCAGTCAAAAGTCTTAGAAAAGTAACGTTGACTTTTTAGAAGAACTTTTTTAAGATAAGTTTATATCTTGAATTCGAGATAATAAATTATGAAATTTAAGGGAGATTTTATATAATGAACGTTTTAGTAGTAAAAGCTAACAACCGCCCAGATGGTATTTCAACAAAAATGTACGATACATTTATGGAAAATGTACAAGGTGTAAACGTTACAACTTTTGACGTATTTGCAGAAGATATGCCATACTTTGGGCAAGATCTTTTCAACGCATTTGGTAAAGTACAAAATGGTGGCGAGTTAACAGACATCGAATCACGTATTTTAGCGGCTAAACAAAAAGCAATGGATGCTTTAACAGCAGCTGATTTAGTAGTATTTGCTTTCCCACTTTGGAACTTAACAATTCCAGCACCATTACAAACATTTATTGACTACGTATACCAAGCAGGTTTCACGTTTAAATACGGTGAAAATGGTCAATTAATTAGCTTAATGACTGACAAAAAAGCAATTATTTTAAATGCACGTGGTGGTTATTACTCACTACCAGAAACACAGCCAATGGAAATGTCAGTAAACTATATTAAAAATGTAGTAGGTGGCGTTTTCGGTATAGAAATTATCGAAGAAGTAATTATTGAAGGTCACAATGCATCACCTGATAAAGCACAAGAAATTATTGCAAATGGCCTAGAAGAAGTGAAAAAAGTAGCTCAATCACTTCAAGCTGTAAACGCATAAAAAATATTTTTTACTAAAAGTTCTCTCAAATTTGAGAGAGCTTTTTTTATTTTATGAACAGAGGTATGGGGTGGCATGGAAGCGGGACATATTGATATTAATTATATATTCGGAATTTACATTTCCTAACATCTTATTGGGAGAGGAAAGGTAAAAATGATAGAAATATATGATTTTATAGGAAAGTAATTATTCATTCTTTTAAAAATACATATAATTAGGGCTAATTATTCAGTAAAAAATAGAGTTAGTTTAATATAATAGTATTTGTAGGAAAATACTAGATGAATAAGGAGGTTGTTGTATGAACAAGAAATTAATAACTAAATTCTTAGCTGTGTTACTAGTTTTATTCGCGTTGATACCATTCGGATTCACTGCTAATGCTGCTTCCAATGAAGTTACACGCGCAGATTATGTAAAAGAATTAGTAGAAAGCTTAGATGTAGAATTAGGTGATGGTTCTTCGCTTACTTTTACCGACGTCTCTAAGGATTTAGCACCTTATGTAGAAAAGGCTGTACAATTAAAACTTATTAAAGGGAAAACAGCAAATACATTTGGTCCAAATGATAAGTTAACACGCCAACAAGCAATTGTAATATCTGCTCGTGGACTAGTTAGTGAAAACGCTTCCCTCTCGGTTTTAGACGAATTTAAGGATGCAGATCAAATTGCTGAGGCATATAAACAAGATTTAGCGAATGCTGTTGCAGCAAATATTCTTCAAGCTTTTGAGGATAATACTATTCGCCCTCGTGACTATGTAACGAAGGAGCAAATGGAAAGTATAGTGGAGCGTTTTGTAGCAGAATACAAAGCACCTTCAAATGGGGTATCAGTAGACCTTCAAATTTTAGGAACGACAGATATTCATACAAATTTAGCAAATTATAATTACTATTTAGATGCGCAATCATCTGAGGTTGGTTTAGCCAATACAGCTACATTAATTGAACAAGCGCGTGCTAAAAATCCAAACACATTACTATTCGATAATGGGGACCTAATTCAAGGTACGCCACTTGGTTCTTACAAAGCATTAGAAAGTGTACTAAAGCCAGGGGAAGTTCATCCTGCTGTTGCAGCACTTAACGCGTTAAAATACGATGGTGGAACTTTAGGAAACCATGAATTCAACTATGGCCTAGACTTCTTAGATGAAGTATTAAATGATGCAAAATATCCAGTTGTAAATGCCAATACTTACGATGCAAAAACAAAAGAGCATATGTATACACCTTATGTCATTATTGAAAAAGAAGTAGTAGACAAGACAGGTAAGAAACATACACTAAAAGTTGGTGTGACTGGGATTGTACCAACGAAAATTGTTGAATGGGATGCCATTCATTTAGCTGGTAAAGTTGACATGCAAGAACCAGTTGAAGCAGTAAAAGAAGTAGTACCAGAAATGCAAAAGGCTGGAGCAGACGTAATTGTTGTTCTTTCCCATTCAGGTATTGGGGAGGACACTTACGTGAAAGGAACTGAAAATGTTGGCTATCAATTAGCTGAGATCGAAGGCATTGATGCTTTAATCACAGGGCATTCTCACTTAACATTCCCAGGTGACTACAAGGATTTGAAAGATGTAGATCAAGAGAAGGGGACTATTCATGGTGTTCCTACTGTTATGGCAGGCAGCTATGGTAGCCATCTTGGTGTCATTGATCTAAAACTGGAACAGCAAGGATCAGAGTGGGTTGTGGTAGATGGAAGTGGCTCATTGCAATCGATCAAGCAAGAAGGTTTACAACCATCCACTACGGTGTTAGAGGCAATTAAAGAAGCACATGAGGGCACTTTAACGTATATTCGCCAGCCTGTTGGTGAAACAACTGCACCAATCCATAGTTATTTCTCAATGGTGCAAGATGATCCTTCAATTCAAATTGTAACACAAGCGCAAAAATGGTTTATTGAACAGGAATTAAAGGGAACTGCTGATGAAAAAACGCCGCTTCTTTCTGCTGGGGCACCTTTCAAAGCGGGTTCTAGAAATAATCCACTAGATTATACAAACATTCCAGTTGGTCCACTTGCCATTAAAAATATGGCGGACATTTATCATTATGATAATACTGTAGCAACAATTAAAGTAACAGGTGCTCAAGCTATAGAGTGGTTAGAGATGGCTGCAGGTATTTTTGCAACGATTGATTCGAATAAAACAGAAGAGCAAAATATCATTGATTCAGAAGCACGTTCTTATAATTTTGACGTGTTAGATGGCTTAACTTATCAAATTGATGTGACATCGCCATCTAAGTATGATCGTCGCGGTAATCTTGTTGATGAAAAGGCGAACCGTATTAAGAATGTACAGTATGATGGTAAACCGATTGATTTAAAACAAGAATTCATCATCATTACAAATAATTATCGTGTTGGTGGATCATATGGAGCGACATTTAAAAATACTGATGGCTCTAATATAACAAACTATGCTTATGAAAATCGTCAAGCTGTAGTGGATTATATTATGGCGAATAAAACAATTAACCCTGCTGCGGATAATAACTGGTCATTTGTACAGTTCCCAGCTAATACAAAAGTTGTTTATCTATCTGCGAAAGATGCACAAAAATTTATCTCTGCAGATAGTGGCATTGAATATTTAGAAGATACGGAAGCAGGATTTGCAAAATATTTGATTAAATAAAGACATAAAAAGGAGAGTACGATTTAATCGCTACTCTCCTTTTTATATCTTTCGAATGTATGAAACCTTGTGCCTTGATAGGTTAAAATACCGATGTCACCCTCTACTAGCTGTCCAAAATCACGACCATTCACTTTTAATTCTTGACGCTCCCCATTTTGTACTTCAAATGTGATGTAATAGGATGTATATGCCCCAGAATTATTGGAACCTCCACGTATATTCGTACGTTTTGTCACAACCTTAACGGGTACAGTTAGGATTGGTGAATGGTTGTTGTTAGACCAAGTGACAATACCTTTAATAAGGCTGAAGGCGATACCACCAAAAACAATCAAAAAGATGATTGTGATAAAGGTTGATCCAAATGTAACCCCGTCATTAAACCATAGCATCTAAAATTCCTCCTTTCCCTTAGGTAAAGCTATAACTAAAGGGGGTTTAACTCGACATCTACCACAACGTCAATCTCATCACTAATTAATACGCCGCCTGTTTCTAAAATCGTATTATAGACTAAATTAAAATCACGACGATCAATTTGTGTTTTCGCCTGGAAGCCATATACTTCTTGTGCCCAAGGATTAACCCCGTTTCCTGTATATACTGTGGTAAATACGATAGGCCTTGTTATGTTTTTAATGGTTAAATCCCCATGTATTAAAAACGTTTTATCTTTTTGTTTATCAATATATGTAGAAGTAAAAACTATTTTCGGATAGACGTCTGCATCAAAAAAATCAGGAGACACAAGGTGTACATCACGATCATGATTTTTGGTGGAGACACTAGCCACTGCAATGGTAAAAGAGATGTTTGCATCCTGCATTAGCTCAATATTGGCTGTAACAATTTCAGCGTTGTACGATTCAAATGTACCGTGAATTTTGGATATCATCATATGTCGTACAGAAAAGCCCAGTGTTGAATGACTGACATCAATAGTGTATTTTTTCATTTAAAAACCCCCTAAACAGCATTCTACAACGAATAATAAAGTAAACAAATGGCATATTCAATGGATTTTTCATAAATAGGGAAGGATATCCTGAGATAAAAGTGTAAACTGTGAACATTTATAAAACACAATATACATAGTTAATCATATTACTGAAACCAGGGGCATTTTATTATTAGGAGGACGGATCGCTCAAATATGGATAGTTTCGCCATAACTGAAAAAGATTAAAATATTAAGTTACTTTTTGTAATTAGATATATAAAAGTAAATTAATTATTTTACGTAAATAAGTTACTTCAAATTTACATTTACTGCAATAATCGTTACAATAGTTACATTGAGGTGAAAAAATATGAATGAGACAACTTTATGTCCTCGTTTAGCTAAAGCAATGGATTTAATCGGAAAACGATGGACGGGTTTAATATTATATCAATTATTAGATGGACCACAGCGTTTTAATGAAATTGAGTCTGCATTACCTGTTAGTGGGCGTTTATTATCAGAACGTTTAAAGGAACTAGAAAAAGAAGGGCTTGTTGAGCGAAAAGTGTATTCTGAGGTTCCAGTACGAGTTGAATATTCATTAACAGATAAAGGGCGAGCACTTGAAGGCGCTATCCGCAATATTGAAACATGGGCAAGTAGCTGGCTCTAAAGTAAGTGGCTTGTCATATAGGTAATATTGTGCCAAAAACGACACTTGGAATGACTGTCAATTTTCTTTATAATATTCATCATCTCTGCACAGGACTTACCTGTCTTTTAATGTGAGATAAAAATACCCTTCATTTTACTTGTCAAATTGGGGTTCTAAATCCATACTGGTGTAGAGTAAGAAGGACGTTAGAAAGGAAATAGCTCTCATGACAAAACAACAATGGGCAATGGATTTAGCGAAGAGCATTAATCCTGCCAATATTAGGTTAGATGAATCATTACAACAATATACAATGACAAAATTAGGTGGCAAAGCAGATGTTTTTGTTCTTCCTGATACAGAAGAAGACGCAGCATTTGTAATTCGCTATGCATATATAAATAATATTCCTTTATTAATGTTAGGGAACGGTTCTAATATGGTTGTTCGTGATGGTGGTCATAGGGGAATCGTTGTAACATTTTCAAGTTTAGATGAGATTCGTATTAATGGTGAACACGTTTACGCTCAAAGTGGGGCACTAATTAAAGATGTGTCGAGACTTTCAGCAAAATCATCTTTAACAGGTTTTGAATTTGCCTGTGGTATCCCTGGGTCAATTGGCGGTGCAATGGCTATGAACGCAGGAGCTTATGGCGGTGAGATTAAAGATATTATTGTTTCATCTAAGGTGTTAACAAGAGAGGGAGAAATTTTAACCCTATCAAAGGAAGAGCTTGAGCTTGGCTATCGTAAAAGCGTTATTGCGAAGAAAGGCTATTACGTGTTGTCCTCTGAGTTCCAATTAGCACCTGGCGTACAGAAGGAAATTGATGCGAAGATTGCGGATTTAACATTCCAACGAGAATCTAAGCAGCCATTAGAATATCCATCCGCGGGAAGTGTTTTTAAACGTCCACCAGGTCATTTTGCAGGTAAACTTATTCAAGACAGTGGCTTGCAAGGCAAAGGGGTAGGCGGTGCAGAAGTCTCTACGAAGCATGCAGGTTTTATTGTCAATAAAGGAAATGCTACTGCTTCTGATTATATTGCAACCATTCAAATGGTACAGCGCATTGTGAAGGAAAAATTCGGTATTGAATTAGAGACAGAAGTTAAAATTGTTGGTGACGATCTATAATGTGGCGCTCTTCGCTTGAGTCGAAGGGCGTTTTTTTAAGGAGTGAAGATGAGATGAAATTTATATCATGGAATGTCAATGGAATTCGAGCTTGCTTGGGGAAAGGCTTTCTAGATTTCTTTCATCAGGTAGAAGCAGATTTTTTTTGTATTCAAGAAACTAAATGTCAGGCTGGACAAGTGGAGCTTACTCTAGATGGTTATGAGCAATATTGGAACTATGCTCAGAAGAAAGGCTATTCTGGAACGGCTATATTTACAAAGCATACACCACTGTCTGTTCGATATGGAGTTGGTGATGAGGATTCACAGGATGAGGGTAGAATTATTACATTAGAATATCAAGATTTTTATTTGGTGAATGTTTATACGCCCAATTCACAGCGAGATTTAGCGAGATTACCACTTCGACTAACTTGGGAAGACCGTTTGGCAAGCTATTTACAAGAACTAAATAGCAAGAAGCCTGTTGTCTATTGTGGTGATTTAAATGTCGCACACACTGAAATAGATTTAAAAAATGCTAAATCTAATATAGGGAATTCTGGATTTACATATGAAGAGCGTGCGAAACTTTCGGAGCTTTTAGCAAGCGGCTTTGTTGATTCTTTCAGATACAAGTATCCAAATGAAACAGACCATTATACATGGTGGTCCTATATGAATAAAGTACGTGAACGTAATATTGGTTGGCGTATTGATTATTTTATTGTTTCTGATCAACTAAAAGATCAAATTGATAGTGCAACCATTCACCCACACATTATGGGTAGCGATCATTGCCCTATTGAATTACAACTACCTTTCTAGCATAAAAAATCGTATTTTCTATTTGGAAATACGATTTTTTATGTCTTTGAGATCATTATAGAAATTTGGATTTTTTATCAAGGTAAGGGGGTGTCTAATTTTTGTTGTATCGTTTTCTAGAATTGCTCTTTGTGGGGGAGAGATCAATCCTATTAGAAATTTAATCGGAATCTGAACAATGTGGAGAATATTTCACTTAATATCGGGAGAAAGAGTTCTATCTGAGGAATATACCATTCAATGACCAAGACCACTAACCCAATACGAATATACATATTTATCTATGAAAATACTTTTTTAACATTGCTCAGTAGCCTTCATATTTCCTATTGTTTATACTATTCTAATAGCGAATGATTATAAAATTCTGTGTTTAAAGATGATCTTCTTTACATAACAAACGAAAATTCGCTAAAAATTTTATCCTTCGAACTGTGTTTTAATGGTTTGGAGAGGTAGTAAAAGAATATAGTGCACAGAGGGGGTTATTAGGTGGAAAAGAGAAAGTATAAATGGAGAAAGTGGCTCATTGTCTTTGCTGGAATTGTAGCGGCTTTAGCTATCGTAACTTTTATCGGATTTACATGGTTTATGAATAAATCCAAGCCAGTGATTGACGGTGAGTTAACGGTCAATATTCTAGATCAGGATGTGACAGTTACAAGGGATGATAAAGGAGTTCCTCATATTTTTGCAAAGACAGACGCCGATTTGTATCGTGCGCAAGGTTATGTCCAAGCACAAGATCGACTATTTCAAATGGATTTAGCACGAAGACAGGCGAGTGGACGATTGTCAGAAATTATTGGGGAAGCCACGATTGATACGGATAAACATTTTCGTACATTTAGCTTACGCGATGCAGCTGAGAAATCACTAGCAGCTTATGATGTAGAAAACAAGCAAGTATTAGAGTGGTATGCAGAAGGGGTAAATGCATTTATTGAACAAGCTAAGGAAAATAATACTTTAAGCTATGAATTTTCATTATTGGGCTATGAGCCAGAGGAATGGACAGTCGTGGATTCTTTAACGATTGGTAAGTATATGGCTTATGATTTGGGAGGGAATTGGAATACACTTGCCTTCCGTCACTGGGCTTTACAAAATTTTGATGAGGAAAAAGCTAAAGAATTATTCATTAAATATCCTGAAAATGCGTCGTCTATTATTGAGGCTAATATAAAAAACCCTGTAGCGGTGGTAGGACAATTTAATGCAGATTTATTACCTAATGAATTTAATGGTAGTAATAACTGGGTTGTTTCTGGTGATAAAACTAAATCTGGCACACCTATTTTGGCAGATGATCCGCACCTAGGGTTGAGTACTCCTTCTATTTGGTATCAAATGCATCTGCAATCATCACAACAAAATGTCAGTGGTGTCATTTTTGCGGGGATTCCGGGGATTATTTTAGGTCATAACGATGATATTGCATGGGGCGTGACGAATGTGGGCCCAGATGTACAGGATTTATATATTGAAATACCAAATCCCGATAATCCAACACAATTCCGTTACGATGGGAAGTGGGAGCAGGCGGAGGTGCGTGATGAACCTATCAAGGTGAAGGATGGAAAAACTATAGACTTTGAAGTGGTTGTTACACGCCATGGTCCAATTATGACGGATTTAGCATTCAAAGATACCGAGCCAACCGCACAATTTTCAATGCAGTGGACAGCACTACAGCCAACCGCGGAATTACGCGCAGTAATTGGTTTTAATAAGTCGAAATCTTGGAATGACTTTGAAAAAGCTTTAGAAGATTTTAAGGCACCTGCTCAGAACTTCGTGTTTGCTTCTAAGGATGGCACAATTGCTTATAAAGCAAATGGTCAAATTCCTATTCGAAAGCAAGGGGATGGTCAATTGCCAGTTCCAGGTGATTCTAGTAACTATGGTTGGGAAGGTTTTATTCCATGGGATGAGCTACCAACTATAGTGAATCCGAAAGAAGGCTTCATTGCTACTGCCAATAACCAAGTAGTAGGTGAAGAATATCCATATCACATTACAGACTTCTGGGCTCAACCTTATCGTTTTGAACGAATTAAAGAAGTACTTGAGGCAAATGATTCAATAACAGTAGAGGATATGATGAAATTACAAATGGATCAGCATAACCTTTATGCCAGAGAATTCCTCCCTAGTTTATTAACATCTATGAAAGCGCAAGATCAGGATGGTAAGTATGTAGAGATTATAGCCATGCTAGAGAATTGGGATATGATTGATACTAAGGAATCAGGAGCGCCTCTTGTATTCCATACACTTATGATCAAATTACAGGAAGTATTGTTTAAAGATCAAATGCCTGAAGATATGTACAACATCATGCATGGTAAATTTAATATTACAGACCAGCTTTTACGTACAGCCTATGCAGGGGATAAAAGTATTTGGATAGAGGAGCAAGGTGGTGTTGATGCAACCGTTTACAAGGCACTAAAGCTCACAATTACACAATTAGAAGATCAATTCGGCAAAAATGCATCGAAATGGCAATGGGGTGATTTCCATCAGCTTACTTTTGATCATACGTTAGGGAGTGCGTCTCCTATTCTAGCTGCCTATTTTAATGCTAAAAAGGTTCCGATTGGAGGCTCGAAAGTCACAGTACAGGCCGCTGATAATGACCTTTCTGGTAATGTAGATCACGGCGCATCTTGGCGTTTTGTTGTGGATGCGGGTGATTTAAGCTCAGCTTACCATATCGTTGGTCCTGGCCAAAGCGGTCATGTTAAGTCTGATTGGTACCAAGATCAGGTACTTGATTGGGCGAACGGTGATTATCATCAAACTTTTGTGAAACAGGAAGATGTAAAAGGTAAAAAATTACAATTAAAAGCACAGTAACAAAAAAGATTAGCGTACTCTCAAAGTACGCTAATTTTTTTTGATAAAAGAAATACAATGATATAAATCATTAACATTCAAATATTCATTTGAATAAGATGGAATAATATGTTACATTGAATACAATCAAACGAATATTTGAATGAGGTGAGAGACAATGCCAAAAGAAATTTGTGAAGTGACACAAGTACATGAAGAAGCAGTAACTAGGGTACAACAACAAATGCCTGATTTGTCAGGTGTAGCAAAGTTTTTAAAAGCATTATCTGATGAAACAAGGCTTAAAATCGCTTTTTCCTTAACGGTAGAGGATGAATTATGTGTTTGTGATGTAGCATCTATAATTGGTTCGTCAGTCGCAACAGCATCACATCATTTACGTTATTTAAAAGATAATAATTTAGCAAAATCACACCGCAAAGGAAAGCAAATGTACTACTCTTTAGCGGATGAGCATGTATTTCAAATTGTAACAATTGCCTATGAACATGCGAAAGAGGGGATTGCGAATGGCAGCGACGCCAACTAAACAAGAATACAGATTGCAAAATCTTTCCTGTGCCAGCTGTGCAGCAAAATTTGAGAAAAATGTTAAGGCCATACCAGAGGTAGAGAATGCGCAAGTCAATTTTGGTGCTTCTAAAATAACAGTAATCGGCAACATTAGTGTGAATCAAATTGAAGAAGCAGGTGCCTTTGATGGGATAAAAGTGTCCCAATCAGCAGCAAGAACACTTGAAAAATCCATACCCTTCTACCGTAAAAAAGAAAATATTCTAGCGGGAATATCCTTGTTCTTTGTCATTCTAGGATATCTATTTGTTTCAATGCAGGGAGAAACGAACCCGATACCAATAGCCATGTTTATCATAGCTATTCTTGTTGGGGGGATTGGTATTTTCAAAACGGGCTTCCGTAATTTAGCTCGCTTTGAATTTGATATGAAAACCCTTATGACAATCGCTATTATTGGAGCTGCGATTATTGGAGAGTGGGAAGAAGCGGCAGTTGTAGTATTTCTATTTGCCGTAAGTGAGGCACTTGAAGCTTACTCCATGGATAAGGCAAGACAATCTATTCGAGGGTTAATGGATATTGCTCCGCCAACGGCCGTTATCAAAAGAGCCCACGGCGAACATTTCCATGAGCTTGAACTACCGACGGAAGACATAGAGATAGGTGACATTCTAATTGTTAAGCCTGGGCAAAAGATTGCGATGGATGGTATTGTCATTAGCGGGCTTTCTGCAGTGAATCAGGCGGCTATAACAGGTGAGTCCATTCCAGTGAATAAAACAGTAAATGATGAAGTCTTCGCAGGTACTTTAAACGAAGAAGGCGCACTGGAAGTTCGCGTGACAAAGCGAGTAGAAGACACAACAATAGCTAAGATTATTCATCTTGTAGAAGAGGCGCAGGCAGAAAAAGCACCTTCTCAGCAATTTGTTGATCGCTTTGCCAAGTATTACACACCGGCTATTATGATTGTTGCTTTTCTAGTAGCTGTAATTCCGCCGTTATTTGTAAGTGATTGGCAGCACTGGATTTACCAAGGCTTAGCTGTTTTAGTAGTAGGATGTCCTTGTGCGCTCGTTGTTTCTACACCAGTGGCAATTGTGACAGCGATTGGAAATGCTGCAAGACAGGGTGTCCTTATTAAAGGCGGAATTCATTTAGAACAATTAGGACATATTGAAGCTGTAGCCTTTGATAAAACAGGTACATTAACAGAAGGACAGCCTGCAGTAACGGATATATTGACAACGGATGGTTGGTCAGAGGACTATGTGTTACAGCTAGTGGCAGCAGTAGAAAAGCAATCCCAACATCCTTTAGCTAAAGCTATTTTAAATAGATTACACAATAAAAATTTATCAGAGCTAGTGCCTACAGATTTCCAATCAGTCACAGGCAAAGGTGCCTATGCAACAGTTGATGATCAGATTATTTATGTGGGTAGCATGAAATGGGTTGCGACTTTAGCTTCAATCGATAAAAATATAGAAAATCAAGTTAAAAAACTGCAAGAACAGGGTAAGACAGTAGTAGCAGCGGTTTCGAAAAACCAACTTATTGGATTAATTGGGATTGCTGATCAATTGCGTCATGAAAGTAAGGATGTATTGCATAAATTATATGCCCTAAAAGTAAAACATATGGTGATGTTAACAGGTGATGCAGAGCCCACTGCAAAGGCCATTGCTACATCATTGCAGGTAACAGATGTGCGTGCTGGTTTATTACCAGAGGAAAAATTAATGGCGATTAAAGATTTACGTGCACAATTTGGTGCAGTAGCAATGGTTGGGGATGGTGTAAACGATGCACCAGCATTAGCCACTGCAAACGTGGGAATTGCAATGGGTGGAGCAGGCACAGATGCAGCTCTTGAGACAGCTGATATTGCCTTAATGGGTGACGATTTAACAAAGCTCCCATACACAATTGGCTTAAGCAGAAAAACATTACGCATTATTAAAGAAAATATTATATTTGCCCTAGCCTTAAAATTAATTGCGTTGCTGCTTGTAATCCCAGGCTGGCTAACGTTATGGATAGCAATTTTTGCAGATATGGGCGCAACCTTATTAGTTGTTTTTAATTCATTAAGACTAATAAGAGCAAAAAAGTAGTATATAAGGTGGGATTTGATAGGAAAAAGCAGGAGATTAATCTTACTTTGACACTACTAATTTTGTGCGAATAGATGCTACTAGTGATTCTTGAAAAAGAACTTTTTAAAGGCTATTATAGTTTCAGGAGTAATGTAACCATTCAATATAAATGAGGCGAAAGTTTGAATATGTCAGATCCTATTTTAGTAAATGTTACAGAAGAGATTGTGCGTGGTTTAGTAAGCTTTTTACTACGAGGACCGGAATATCAAACATTTTGTAAATGCGAAATCTGTGAACTCGACACGGTGGCACTTACACTAAATGCATTGCCGAGTAAGTATGTTACATCTATGGAAGCTAGAGACGAGGCATTTAAAGAAATGAATACTCCTGAAAGTATTGAGCGCATTAACAAAGAGATTATTCATGCGTTACATGTGGTAAATAAGTATCCTCGACACAAAGTGGAGCCTACTTCTTAATTGAAGAGGCTCTTTTTAAGTTGTACAGGTAGTGATTTTCTGGCATATGTATTTTCAGTTAACTTTTAAGCCAAGCTTGTAGTAAACTAGAGAGTAAGAAAAGGAAAGAGAGGGAAAAAGATATGCCAACACCTAGTATGGAGGACCATATCGAACAAATATATTTATTAATCGCTAACAAAGGATATGCGCGAGTGTCTGACATTGCTGAAGCATTATCTGTTCTTCCTTCTTCTGTTACAAAGATGGTTCAAAAATTAGATAAAGATGGTTATTTAGTTTATGAAAAATACCGTGGACTGACATTGACGCCAAAAGGTGAAAAGCTTGGAAAGCGTCTTGTGCAGCGCCATGAATTGCTCGAGCAGTTTTTACGAATGATTGGTGTGGATGAAGAGCGTATATATGATGATGTTGAAGGAATTGAACATCATTTAAGTTGGAATTCAATCGATCGTATAGCAGATCTTGTGCAAGTAATGGAAGAGAATCCAGACATCGTGAAAAAATTAGAGGCATCAAAGACACAGCACAATCTATAAAATGATGGTGTGAAGGAAAGGAAGACAATATGGACGCATTAAAATCAGGTGAAGTCGTTACATTAACGGTATTAGAGCAACAAACATCAAAATGGATTTTAACAAATGGAGTTGAAGAACTACCTTTAAATGCTTCAGAGGTAACAGAGCCGCTAACAGTAGGTGATCGCCTTGAAGTATTTTTATTTGTAGATCGACGCGGAGATCTAGCTGCTACAACTGCTATCCCAGCTTTTACACAAGGTGAATATGGTTGGGCAAGAGTGCTAAAAGTAGTCGAACATGAAGGAGCTTATGTAGATATTGGCTCCTCCCGTGAAGTATTAGTAAGAGCAGAGGATTTACCGCCATTAAAAGAGGTGTGGCCAGTTCCAGGTGATCATTTATTTATGACACTACGCACAGATCGTAACGGTGATTTATTTGGACGATTAGCAACGGAAGAAAAGATTTCGGAGCTATATGAAGGTGCATTTGAAGATTTGCATAATAACAACATTCAAGCACGTCCATATCGTTTGTTACCTGTTGGCTCGTTTTTACTTGGCGTAGAAAACCCTTACCGTATTTTTGTGCATGAATCAGAGCGCAGTGCAGAGCCACGCTTGGGACAAGATGTAGTTGTTCGAATTATCGATGTAAAAGAAGATGGCTCCATGAACGGCTCTCTTTTACCACGAAAACATGAGCGACTCTCAGATGATGCACAGCGAATCTTGAGCTATTTACAAGATGTAGGAGGCAAAATGCCATTTGGGGATAAATCTTCACCCGAAGAAATTCAAGAAATGTTCAACATGAGTAAGGGCGCATTTAAACGTGCTTTGGGAACATTGATGAAAGCTGGTAAAGTGAAGCAACAAGACGGCTGGACTGAAGAAGTCTAGTGGACGATTAATGATCAAAGAAAAGCGGTAAAAGACATCCTTGAAACCTTCTCTTTTTTTTAACGTACTAATAATTGTATAATGGTCTACATTATACAGGCTAATTATGAGGTTTTAGCGAAAGGGGTCACACGATTTGAAAAAAACTTGGATTAAAATACTAACAGCTACCATGTTGGTATTTGGTGTGATGGCACCAGCAACAGGGTTTGCTTCTGATAATACGCCACCGAAAGCAATTGATGAGAAATTAGGCGTACCAATCGTAGTATATGGGGCAAATTTATCTGAAGCTGAAAAAGAGTCTGTAAAGAAATCATTAAAAGTAAGTGAAGAACCTGAAATCGAAGAAATAACAGTATCAGGTGAGGATCTAGTTAAATACATTAAAGATAGTAATTCAAGTTCCCGTATGTATTCTTCTGCTAAAATTACACGTAGAGATGCAGGGGAAGGCCTAGTGATTGAGATTGTCACGCCATCTAATATTACACAGGTGACATCAGAAATGTACGCGAATGCAATGTTAACGGCGGGGATTGAAGATGCAACAGTACAGGTGGCTGCACCCAAAGCGGTAACAGGGCATTCTGCGTTAGTAGGTATTTACAAAGCTTATGAGGTCACTACAGGCGAAACGCTTGATATTGATCGAACAGATGTAGCGAATGAGGAGCTATCAGTTGCAACATCTATTGCTGAATCTGCAGGTGTTGAAGATGCAAAGGTTGCCGAATTACTAACAGAAATTAAGAAGCAAATTGCTGAATTAAAGCCTGCAACACGTGAAGACGTTGAAAAAATTGTGCAAGAACAATTAAACAAGCTTGAAATTAATTTAAGTGATAAAGACCGTCAATTGCTCGTAGACTTAATGGATAAAATCAGTAAACTAGATATTGATTTTAGTAAATGGTCTGAACAATTAAATGATATTAGTAACACGATCCAAGAAAAATTTGGTTCTCTTATGGAAGATAAAGGATTCTGGGAAAGCGTGAAAAGCTTCTTTACAAATTTAAAAGATACTATATCTTCTTGGTTTAACTAACGATGCATAATAAAAGAATCTGTCATACTCATATACTAGAATGAGTGTACAGATTCTTTTTGTTTAGAAGAGTACGCGAGTTTTGTGAAAATACAGAAAGCTATGGTACTATGAATAAAAGGAGTGGTGAGAAATGGAATTCCAATTACAACAACTAGCGGGAAATAAATTTGCGTTTTTGAATGAACAAGCAGGTGAAAGACTAGCAGAAATTACTTGGCAACAAAATGGACAGGTAATGGTAATGGATCACACATATGTATCAGACAAGCTCCGAGGTCAAGGTGTAGCCAAACAACTACTCGATCAAGCAGCACAATATGCGCGTGAACATGGGTATAAGATGGAGGCGGTTTGTTCCTATGTAGTTGCAGCCTTTGCCAAATCAGATGCTTATAATGATGTAAAACATTAAAAATAAAGGCAATCTGCTTAAGTGGTAAGCGGATTGCCTTTTAATTGCTAAAGTAAATCATTCAAGTAGCTCCTTACAGAAGAATGACACCATAAATTAGTACTGTTAAAAAGCCTGCCCCACCTATTAATGAAGCCATGTCTATCCAATCATAAGCTAAATCAAATTCCTTCATCATAATCACGCTCCTATTTTTAGTAATAATTCATTAATTCCCTTTACTTGCCTTTTATAATCATAAATAGTTATAAAATTATGATAAATGACGAAAATTACGCTGAATTTTAATAGAAGAATGTTTAGTGATATGGATATAAAGGCAAGTATAAACCTTACTCTTATATATATGCAGCTAGAGATAAAAAAATAAATGTTTATTCTTCTAAGAATAGGGAAAAACTATACTACAGAGCTAGTTTCTATATTTTTAGGAGGTAATAAATTATGGCAAAACGAAAAGGAACAGGTGTTGTTATTGCAGGATTAGCAGGATTAGCAGCATCTTATTTCAGTAAAAAAGAGAACCGTGATAAAGCACTATCGATGTTTAATAGTATGAAAACAAGATTAGAATCGTATCTTACAACAGGTCCTGAAATGCATGATAATATTGCTGAACGCGTATCAACGGAGGTAGCGACAGAGGCTGGTACTTCTCCAACCAAGATTGCCTCAAATGAAATGGTAGCTGAAGGTGGAGGACATACTGGTGTCCATTTCTATAATGAAGAGATTCAAGATAAAGAAAAATAATCACAAAACCTTCTCATCTATGCATGAGAAGGTCTTTTGTGTGGGAGTAGGATCACTCCTGCAAATATTAATAATACAATTCCCGTAAAGATAAATCCGCTAATCACTCCAAGTGATAGCCATCCTAACAAGGAAGAACCTAAAACTACGCCAAGAGAGAAAAATGCATAGAAATAACCATATGCTTTTCCTCGTACTTCAGCAGTTGTAGAATCTATTAGAAGTGAGTTCACGGAAGGGAATAGAAATCCAAAACCGACACCATAACAAGCCATCGCTAGGTATAGCAAGGAGCTAGAATCCGCTTGGCTAATTAATAATTGGCTTAGTCCCATTAAACCAATACCAAGAGACAATGTTTTAAGGGGATTTACCCTATCAAAAATACGGTTAGTTGGTAATAGAAAAACAAGTACAGCGATAATACCAAATGTGCTCATCAATGTGCCACTTAAACGAGAGTCAAAGCCTAGAGATTGAACTTTGAGCGGTAGAAGATATGCAATTACACCTTGTGAAAACATTAAGAAAAAGGCTCCTGAAAATGCCTTTAATGTTCCTGTATTATTAAAAAATACACTTATCGGAATATATGTACTTGGTGCCGCTTTTTCTTTTTTTACTTGATTTGCTCTTAGTAAAAAGAAAGAAAGGATCCCTAATAAAAGCATAAAGCTTGCAGTAATATTAAAAACAAATGGGACACTTGTTCGGCTTGCTAGAATACCACTAAAAGCAGGACCAATAATAGCCGCAATACCAACAAATGCGCCAGAAATAGCACTACCTTTACCTCTTTTTTCTTGCTCAGTAGCGTTTGCTAAGAATGTAAATGCAGCAGGGACAATGAAGCCTGCTACAAGTCCGTGAATAAAACGTACGACTAAAAGTGCAATAGGCTCCTCTATTAAGTTATAAAGTGTTAACGATAAACCTGTTGTCAAGAGACCTATGATGAGTATGATAAAAGGTCCTTTACGATCCGTTAAAAAGCCTGAAATGATATTACCAAAAGTATTGGATAGCGAATACATGCCTACTGCAAGCCCTGTTAGGAACGCTGATGCGCCTAAAGATTCAGCATATGTACTCATAACAGGTAGCTGGGTAAAAAGGTCGAAAAATGAAAAGAAAATAATAACATAAATAAATTTTTTCATGGCTCCTCCCAAAAAATTAAAACAATTTAGTAAGTTAGTTGCATATATTCCTATTATAACATTTCCAATAAAAAAGAACGCCTCATAAGTTTTCACTTAGTAGGCGTCCTGGAAATTGATTATTAAGCTTTCGCAACTTCTTTTTTCATTGTTTTGTTTTTAGCAAGGTTTACGTGCCAAGAAAGTGCTTCCTCTAAAATATGAGGTGTTTGATGGCCACCAGTTGCTTCTACAGCACGGTTGTAATAGTCCCATAATTGCTCTTTATAATCTGGGTGTGCACAGTTTTCAATAATTAAAGGTACGCGCTCTTGTGGTGCAAGACCTCGTAAGTCAGCGATACCTTGCTCAGTTATGATAACATCTACATCATGCTCAGTATGATCAACGTGAGATACCATAGGCACGATAGAAGAAATTGCTCCACCTTTTGCGTATGATTTTGTGACAAAAATACCAAGGCGTGCGTTACGTGCGAAGTCTCCAGAACCACCGATACCGTTCATCATACGAGTACCAGAGACATGTGTTGAGTTTACGTTACCATAGATATCTAACTCAAGAGCTGTGTTGATTGAGATTAGACCCAAACGACGGATAATCTCTGGGTGGTTAGAAATTTCTTGTGGACGTAAACAAATTTTATCAGCATACTTTTCTAAATTGCCGTATACTTTTTGCTGCAATTCTTCAGTAAGTGTAATTGAAGTCGCAGCGGCAAATTTAACTTTACCTGCATCGATTAAGTTAAATACTGCATCTTGTAGTACCTCAGATGCAACAACTAAATCTTCAAATTCTGAGTCCGCAAAGCCATCAAGTACAGCGTTTGCTACAGAACCTACACCAGATTGTAATGGCATTAATTGTTTTGTTAAACGGCCCGCTTTAATTTCGTCACGGAAGAAGTCTAACAAAATGTTTGCCATAGTTTGTGTTTCTTCATCTGGAGGTACGATTAATGAAGGAGCATCAGGCTCTTCAGAAATAACAATTGCTTTAATTTTAGCTGGGTCCACTTTGATACCGATATCACCAAGACGTTGCATAGCATCTGTCATCGGAATGGCTTCACGTTTACCTTGTTCTCCAGGTACATAAATATCATGGATACCGATTAAAGCTTCTGGATGAGAAATGTTTAACTCGATAATAATATTTTCTGCATATTCTGCAAAGATCGGTGAGTTACCTACAGAGTTTGTTGGAATGATTAATCCATCTTCAGTAATAGCAACCGCTTCAAGAATTAAATACTTGATTGGTCCAATAATTCCTTGGCGTACTAGCTCAGCATTATGAGAAAGATGAGCATCTACATATAAAACATCACCAGAGTTAATTAAATTACGGATACCTGCGTCTCCTTGGAATGGTCCACGTTTACGAATTGCACCAGCTTCTGCTAAGTACTTATCTACTTCTGGTCCTAATGATGCACCTGTATATACATCAATTTTGAATTCTTCATTTTTTGCTCGCTCAACTAATGCCATTGGCACAACTTTTGCGTCCCCAGCACGAGTAAAACCACTCATCCCGACTACATCACCGTTAGAAATAAGTGCTGCTGCTTCTTCAGCAGTTACTATTTTACTCTCAAGTTCTTTTAAACCTAGGCGTTTTTGAACATTTGCATCCATAAAAAAATCCTCCCCTAAATAATTTTGATGGAAACCGATTACAAAACTAGAAAAAACATTTGAGAATTTTCTGTTTATTCAGTTGTAGTATGACTCCAACCATTTGAATAATACTATCACCAAATTGTCACAATTACTTTAAGAATAGCATTAAATTGAGTAAAAAAAGGAAAACCGAGCATTAAGATGATTTTTCGACAGAGAAAACGTTTTATTGTAGAGCTGTATAAATATAGGTGATTTCTACATAAAAACTATGTAAAAATTGTTAATAGAGGACAGAAGGAAGTTTTTTTAAGAAAAAAAAATACAGCGAACAATCTACATTAATTGCTCGCTGTACTTAAAATTAGAAACCTAAAGAGCGACGGAAGTAGCTTGCATAGCGTTGGCTAACAGGGATACGAGTACCGTCTTTCATAATTAATAAAAACGTTGAGTGTGAATCTGGTTGAATTTCATCGATGTAGTCAATGTTAACGATATATGAGCGGTGACAACGAATAAATGAATCTGGTGCTAAAAATAACTCTAGATCACTTAGGTTTAAACGGTGATAACCTTCACGAGACATTGTTTTAACAAATGTTTTACGGAGTTGTGTTTCTAAATAAATCACTTGATCATGTTTGATTGGGTACCAGCAGTCATCGATTTTGATGGTAATGTAGTTTGTTAAGAATGCTGATGGTTTTTGCGGGAAGATTGCAGTAATAGCTCCTTTAGTTTCGCCTTCCTCCATCAAAGGAATACTCATACCGTAATAAGCTACACCGAAAACATCCGGTTCGATGTAAGAGCTAATTTTTTGGCCGTAGCTTAGGGCTTTGTGAGCCGCTGAACCTTCTTTAATAGGGTCGCCAGGTTTGATTTTTAAATCAACTTTTTTGCTTGGCTGGTAATACAGATACTCATTGGTATCAGAGATAGCAATGGAAGTATTCTCAGGGAAGAATTCCTTAATTATCTCCATAATTTCTTCTATTTGTTTTGGATCCACTATAAACACCTCGTCTAAACTTTTAAAAATAGTATTATCATCTATTTTACTACATATTCATATAAATTATATAGAGAAGATTTAGGAATAAAATAGAAAAATGTCGATTGACTCATTAGAATGGTGTGATTTGTTTTGTATAATTTGTAAGTAAATTTATATAATGACTAATTTATTTTGATAGGTATATGGTAAAATTTAATTGTTAAGATTAAGTTTACGAGGTTTCTACTATGCGTATGTGATAAATTAGAACTAGAGTAGCAATCAAAATGTGGTTGAAAGGAAATCGCAGAATATGGTAAAATTCACTGTATAGTCTATTTTTTTGTGTTCTGGTGTTTAAGTTGGGTTATTTTTAAGGTTATTTTTTAAAAAAATGTGTAATAGGACTCAGTTCTTAAGATAAATAAGTAAATACTATTTTCTTATTTTTATTCATTGGGATTGATGTCAAATATTGTAATGCAATTCGTGCACTCTGAGGAAAGATGGGGAAGATTATGCAACTACATCAACATTCTATGTCAGAAACGATTTCCAAAAGATACTTCCAAGAAATCGATAATATAAATCAATATATCGGTGTCGAAGAATTTTTTAATATTGAGTCGAAGTTAATTTTTGAAATTTACCATTTAGAATCCGCCAAGGCGAAAAAATCTTTGCATGAATTAATTGATATTCTTTCAATTCGTTTTGGTAAGCAGGTCATTAAAATTGTTCGAGGTTATTTTTCCGTTTTATCGTCAATTGTTGCTCGAAAATTGTTGGACAATCAAGTACCTTCGAAAAAAGCATTTGCTTTTAATATTGCTTGTAATGATATGATCGAAAACCAAATGAAAGACGCAGAATTTTTACAATTTGCTGATGATTTAATTGATTTCTTTGTCTATTTTATTGCAGATCGCAAACAACCGACTTTCCGCCATCAGACTGTCAACAAAGTGATTATGTACATAAATGATGAATTAGAGAATGATTTAACTGTGGAAAGTATTGCGAATAACTTCCATATAAGTACTAGCCACTTATCACGTATTTTTAGAGAACATGTGGGTATTACATTAGTTGAATATTTAAATGTTCGACGTGTAGAAGAATCACAATACTACTTACGACATACAAACAAAAGTATTACTTCTATCTCTGATCAATTCCATTTCTGTAACCAAAGTTATTTTACCCGTATTTTTAAAAAGTATACGAGTGTTACACCTAAGCATTTTAGAGACGAACTTCACCATGAATTTTATCGATTTGAAATGGCTGAGACAGAATTACAAAATGCATAGATTTTGAGCATAGAAAATTAAGAGGTGCGGACGTATTAGCAATGCTGCTAAAGCTCGCATCTTTTTTTGCGAAAAGAACGTTGATAAATAGTAGCACTTGCTATTTGATAAAGTTAGACCCTATAAGGTATACTTCACTGTAGTTGATAAATTATAGTAGGTGGAAAAATGAAAAATTTGAAACTATTTTCAATGCTTGGGCTGGCTGTTTTTGTACTTAGTGGCTGTCAAGCAGTGCAAAACAAAGAAGGTTTTTTCTATAGTATCTTTGTAAAACCTATGGAATTTTTACTGGAATTTTTCGGGAACGATATCTTTTCGGGAAGTTATGGTTTAGCAATCATTGCGATTACCGTTCTTATTCGTTTAGTCTTAATGCCGATTATGTTGAAAAACTATCGTCAGCAACAATTGATGAAAACGAAAATGGATGCGTTTAAGCCTGAGATGGAAGCAGTTCAGAAAAAAATGAAAGAAGCTAAGACAAAAGAAGAGCAAACACAACATCAACAAGAAATGATGGCTCTCTATCAAAAGCATGGTATAAATCCACTAAATATGGGCTGCTTACCAATGTTAATCCAAATGCCTATTATTATGGGTCTCTATTTCTCGATTTTATATTCAACAGATGTGAAATCACATGAGTTTTTATGGTTTAGCTTGGGGTCACCTGATATCGTTATGACGATTGTAGCAGGGATTGTGTACCTTGTTCAGGCACGTGTATCATTATGGACTGTACCTGAACAGCAAAAAGCACAAATGAAAATGTTTATTTATATTTCACCAATTATGATTGTCTTTATCTCAATGTCCTCTATGGCAGCGCTACCTTTGTACTGGTCTGTCAGCGGTGCATTGCTGATTCTTCAAACATATATTGGACGTAAATACTATTCGCAGCATCCAGAAAAAGCAAAATAATTCATTGATGTCGAGGCGCCTCTGTTGCCTCGATTTTTTTAGGAGGACAGCAAGATGAACAGGAAATGGCTATCATCTATTTTAGTCGCTATTTTTAGTATTGCAGCACTTGTATTTATTATTGTGGGGAAATTTAATTTTGCCGTGCTTGCTATGACGATAATGTTTGCCATGTCGAATGGCTTTAGAGCAAAAAGTTTTGAAGAACAAGGTTATGGAAAAGAAGCGAAATGGATGAAGTATATGGCGATCTTTTTTGCAATTGCTTCGATCATCGTGTTCATCATTATTCTTATAGACTAATAATTTAAGAATAACAGGGAAATTTCACACCGGAAAATGTGAACAGTGCTAAAATGAGATTATATTAATCAAGTAATAAAATAGATGGGTATCTACAGAAGGGGAACTTACTCTTTTCGTACCTGATATTTTTAAAAGGGGCATAAATAGTGAAAAACAATCGTCTTTTGCTCATCGTTGGTGCTTTGATTTCTATTGCGTTAATCGTATCTATATTTGTAGTCTACAACTATAAAAATAATCAAGTAAATAATGCATCAGATGAGCAACCAAAAACTACAGAAACAAACAAATCGACCGAGAAGGATTCTTCTGCAATAGAGAAGCCAGACACTACACCTGAAACACCTGCAAAGCCAGAGCAGCAACCGGACGAAAATGGCTATCTACCAAATCAAACATTACCTACCGAACCAACTTATATAAAAGACATTCTGCTAGCAAATAAAATTTATCCGCTTCCTTCTACCTTTGCACCTGAAGAAAATCCAGAAGCACGACAAGCGCTAAATCAAATGCTAACGGCTGCCAAGCAACAAGGATTTGATTTAGTTGCATTTAGCGGTTACCGTTCTTTTGAATATCAAACAACACTTTATAATAATTACGTTAAACGTGATGGGCAAGCGGCAGCAGATCGATACAGTGCACGTCCAGGCTATTCAGAACACCAAACGGGCTTAGCGTTTGATATAGGAGAGCGCGGAAAAGAAGATGTATGGCTGACAGAAGAATTTGGAGAAACACCAGCAGGGCAGTGGTTATTTGCACACGCTCAAGAGTATGGATTTATTCTACGATTCCCTCAAAACAAAGAAGCTATTACAGGCTATATGTATGAGTCTTGGCATTATCGTTATGTTGGTAAGGATATAGCCAATGAGATTGCTAAGCAAAGCATAACGCTAGAAGAATATTTAGGCGTGAAATAAAAAAAGGAAGAGAAGCAGTTCTATACGAACTGAACTGACCCCTTCGGGTTAGACAAAACAAAAAAGCATCTTCAATTGAATTTAGGGTAATGTATCCTAATATCTATTGGAGGTGCTTATTTTTATGGGAACGAGAGTGAGTTATCCGCAAGAAGTAAAATTAAAAGCAGTTGAAATGAAGTTACAAGGTATTCCTACAAAGGTGATATTAGCAGAGTTAAATATTCGTAATGACACTCAAATAGAAACATGGACACGTTGGTATAAGAATGGTGAAATGCATCGTTTCAAACAACCTGTGGGAAAGCAATATACTTTTGGGAAAGGTCCAGATGATCTTTCAGCTATCGAACAGTTGGAGATAGAAAATAAATTTTTAAAGCAACAAATTGAGGTTTTAAAAAAGTACGCCGAATTGGAAAGGAAGTGGTTGGACAAGTAATGGTGGAGATAATTGAAAAATTAAAAGAACAAGTAACGGTTCAAGAACTATGTGCAATATTGAATGTCCCTCGATCTACGTATTATAGATGGCGTCAAGAATCCAAACGGATTCAAGGGGCGTACCAATTAGAGAAAAGCGTTGGGGAACTTTGTAAAGCAAATAAATATCGTTATGGTTATCGAAAAATCACAGCTATCTTAAGACAAGATCGGGTTGTGAATCATAAGGCTGTGCAACGTATAATGCAAAAGTATGGTTGGCAATGTCGTGTGAAAGTTAAAAAACGTAAACAAACAGGACAACCATATTACGTGGCTAATAATCTGATGAATCGTGAATTTACATCACAAAAGCGCTTGGAGAAACTCGTTACAGATATTACCTACTTACCTTTTGGCGGGAAAACGTTATATCTATCTAGTATACTCGATTTATTTAATGGTGAAATTATTGCTTATACGATTTCTGATACTCAAAATGTAAATCTTGTGTTAGATACACTTCAGCAATTACCTGTTTTACCGCAAGGTTGTCTTTTACACAGCGATCAGGGGTCGGTTTATACTTCAGCAGCGTACCAACAAGCAATCAAAGCAAAGGGCATTATCATGAGCATGTCCCGTAAAGGAACGCCCGCTGATAATGCCCCAATTGAATCGTTTCATGCGACACTCAAAGCAGAAACGTTTTATCTCGACGGATTAACTCGAACTACAACAGCCATTGTAGATCAAACCGTAAGAGATTATATAAATTATTATAACAATACTCGAATTCAATTGAAATTAAACAACCAGTCTCCAATTAATTATCGGAAACTGGTTGGGTGATGCTTTTTTGAGACTGTCTCACTTATGGGGTTCAGTCCCAAATACTGTTGCCCCTTTTTTTATTTATCAAGGGAATATAATTTTATGACTTCATCTGCAGTAATTGGTTTATCGAAAGGTAAAAAGCGACTATAAACTTCTTTGAAATTCATATCTCCTTCGAATTGATCAACAGTTTCAAATATATCAAGTATTTTTACAAGACTCCATGTAGTTTGCCCACCATCTGCATTTTTGTAAGTATCATCAACAAATTTTTGGCGGATTTTTATTTCTGCTTCATCGGAATTTTGAGCTTCTACCAATATGATAATTTCTTCGAATGTTTTAGATGAATGGGTGTTTGGTATTACAGTAGATTCTAATAATATTTTCACTGAATATATCTTCATAATTTATACCCCTAAACTATTTAATTATTTTTTAAAGCGATTATCATTTAACAATTTTTTTGCTTTTTTTGCTGCAGCATTGCCGTTGTTGGCATCTTTTTCGATTTCATTGAGAGTTTTTCCGTAATATTCCCCTGGGAATTCACTTCTAATAGAGCCTTTTCTGTTCTTAGAAATATATTCGTCTGCTGTCTCTTTTTCAATGAACGAATTTATACAGTCTCCAATCCAAGTTCCTACTTTATAAGTGGCCAAACCTACTGTGAAGATTCCTGTTCCAATTACGAGGGCTTGTCCTATACCTGGTACAAAATATAGAACTCCGATAGCAGCTGCAGGAGTTGCTTCTGGTCCTTGATCGATAACAAGTTCTAATTCTGATGGTGAAAATTCGCCATCTTTTTCTTCTGCTGCTAGTGTACTAATTGGTGCGTAAGTAAGTAGTAAAGCACTTGATAAAAATACACTTAATGATTTTTTCAACATTTATTTTCCCCCTTTTTTACTATAAATACAAATATAACTTTATCATTCATTGGTTAAAATTACAAAAAAAGTGAAAAATATGTTATGGTGTCAATAAATAGATTAGAAAATTGACGAAAAAGGGGGATGTTTTTATGGCGGAACATATTGAGAAATTAGAAGCGAAAATTAAGGCATTACAAGCGAAAAAACGTGAGGCGACTAAGAAGGAAAAAGCCAAGCAACAAAAAGTAGAATTTGAGCGTTTGAAGGCAGTTGAAAATGAGAGGGGCGCTTTCCCCCTCCATTCGTTTTCGGCAAGTTTATAATTGAATTAATGTTAATTTGAGGAGTGTTTTGTTTTGGAGAAATCAACGATAAAGGAATTATTAGACTGGGTTAAGTCTACAGTGATAACGTGTGTTTTTGTTATCGCTATGATGACATTTATTGTTTCCCCAACTAGAGTAGGTGGTGCTTCAATGATGCCAACATATGAAGATGGAGACTTCGTTTTAGTAAATATAATTGGTAAGAAAATTTCTGGTATTGAAAGATTTGATGTTATCGTATTCAAACCCCCTAATGATGGGATTTATATTAAACGTGTCATAGGATTACCAGGAGACCATATTGCTTATGAGAATGACACCCTTTATATAAACGATGAAGCCTTGGAAGAACCATATTTAGATTTGCATAAAAAACAACTACTAGACACTGATACACTAACACAAGATTTCACTTTACAGTCTTTAACAGATCATTCAACGATACCAGAAGGCTACTTATTTGTATTAGGTGATAACAGGAGAAATAGTATTGATAGTAGATATTCTAGTGTGGGATTAGTACCAATGGAAAAGGTAATTGGAAAAACCTCTATTAGATTTTATCCACTTGATAGTATAGGTATTGTTAAATAACCGCATTTTTCAGAGCCGATAAGTTAGATGGTTTAGTGTTACAAGGGTTAATAAAATATACAAAACGAATGCAAATAACGTTCCCAAATGGAAGTTTGGAAACTCATTAAAAAGGCACGAACGTTGTTAAATCAACGTTTCTTGCCCTTTTGTATTAACATTAGGTTATGCAGCATTTAATACAGATGATGTAAACCCTGGATGGAACGGTGTTTATACTTGCTGAGCTTGTTCATTATTTGTATAAAAACTTGTATAGCAAGTCTCTTATCGAATTAATCAGTACCTTTTCTTATTCCACAATCTGGCCCTTTTCATGAAGAAAGACGCTTTCCTTATTTCAGAAAAGCGCCCTTTAATGGAATAACTAAAATATTGGCTTATTTCTAAAATCGCTTATTGCTTGTTGAACTAACGCACCCTGTTAGTTCAAGAAGAACCTTTTCTTCTAATGCATATTTTTTCGGAATACGTCTCAGATTCCTAACAGTTCGTATTAACCATAAGCTTCTTCATTAAAAATAAAAAGTTCAAGATCGAAACTTAGCTACATTATTATTCGTTATATTAAAAATAGTCTGAAATCAAAAAGGAGCCTAGCTATGAAACATTTATCAATTTATGTTTTTATCTTTAACTTACTTTTTTATGCACTAACCTTGTTTAATATTGATCTTGTTCCAGGTATAGTATGGCGAAGTGTATTAATTACAGGACCTATAATAGGGATTATCTTAGCTTTGTTGTATTCTAAAGGAAAATTGAAAGTAATAGGATTATCAGGAAATTTGTTCGTTTTTGTCATTGCCATACTTTTGCCGTATATTGTTACAACATTCATTTGGAACCGACCATAGCAAGTTCATTTCTACAGAGCCAATATCTAAGAGATGTGCTTAGATATTGGCTCATTTAATTTGAAATTCATTTGTGGAATATCGTTTTTCAACTATAGCCCCTGTAGTTAATATATAGGAACGATTAAAAAATGCAGGTATACAACGCCAAGAATGCAGCCTTACTCAAAATGCCACTAAAACATTACTGTTAATCGGTTTCTACTCACGTGCATAAATTGCATTCATAAGAAAAGCCAAGAAACGTTGTTTTCACAGCATTTCTTGGCTTTTTGTGTCTTCCCAAATTTTCATTTGGAAACGTTATATCTACTCAGCAATCAAAGATGATAAAAAAGCCGACAAGGTTTTAATAAAACCCATCGGCTAAGCAAGATGATTTGTGGTGTGTTTTCAAAATGAAATTTTATTATAGTTTTTCAGTTACTAATCTACTTCTCTGCTTTGCGTGCAATTTTTTCATTGCAAGTCTTGCTATAGGTTGTGCAACTAGCAACTCAATCCAAAATGCTACACCAAAGTTTCTAAACCAACTGTGAAAGAAGTTTTGGAAAGGTTCTATGCTTATTTGTTTCGTACCAACCCAAGCTCCTATTATAGTCATAAGAATAGATATGACTGTAACATTCAAAAGGGTATTTAATAGAACTCTGGCATTAAAGCCATCTGTTGGTCCTACGAATTTCGGCAGAATTTTGCCAACTAAAGGTCCTGCAACTAATCTAACTATCAAAACAACAATAATCCACAAAAATGGAATTATTTTTAGAGTTTCTAAATAATTTTCTTTACTGAATCCTAGTTCCAGCCCCACAATTATCGGGCCGATTGTGTTTGCTGAAATAATTGAGATAATCAGTAGAAACACTATTCCTTCTTTTGGATTTTGAGGAAGTCGATCTTCTTTATACATATTAGTACCCTCCGAAAATAATATTCAAGATGGTAGACGTATCTTTCAACATATATTTTCGGTAAAAAATTAATTCACCAATATCTCTACACACTTACTTTAATAAGTTTAACTCGTTTTCAGATGAATTCCAGTCTTGTATTATTCACATATATGTGAGCAAAATCATTGTCGAGGGAATTGATTCTCCTACATTTTTGGCGGTGTTAGATGTTGAATTATCACCCGTTATGTCATTAACAATAATCTTTGCGAAAACAGCCTATCTATTTTATCACGTTTCCTTCTTCCACTAACCTGCCCTTTAGTTTAAGTACATTTCTTCACAAACTTCTATAAGTTATTCAACAATATGGCCCTTTTCATGAAGAAAGACGCTTTCCTTATTACGGAAAAGCGCCCGATTGTTGAAGATCGTTATTGAACTAAAGCACCCCGTTAGTTTAAATTCATACAACTGATTCTCTTTTACCAGAAATATAATAAATCAGATATCCAATAACATTGAATAACGCAAATACAAATATCCAGCCAACATTTAATCGTTTATGATGATAAGCATTAATTGTTGCCCATATTGTAAAGAGTGTAAGGTATATAGCGATTCCAGAAATCAAAATTATAGTCATCAAGTCGCTAATATGTCTTGTTTCCATATCAACATACCACTGTTTACCATCACCGTTTCCATAAGGGTAGAAATTCGCTTTAAACCATGTAGGATTCCACACTTTTTGTTCATATCGATAATCTGGTTTTGCATCCCTAACATAATCGAATATTAAATTGTTATTTGCAACATCACTTACATTATAAATTTCAACCTTCGAAATTTGATCAGTTGCTTGAACCAAATTTTTTATTTCTTCTTCCATATCTTTTGAAATTGCTGCTTTGTCTTTTAACACATCAAAAATATCAGTCGCTACAATCGAATTTTCATTAGCATTTTCTTCTTCTATCGACCATATTAATCCAAATGCAGTGACAGTAAAAAGAAACACAGCCATCGTAAGATAAAGCATCCATTTAGCAAATACCTTTTGTGCTTTAAATAATTGCCCAACAACAGAACGCATTTCTTGTTCTCCACCAAACCTTTCAATCGCTATATTGATCGCTTCTTTTTCTGATTTCCCCTCCGATTTTAACTCATGAACAGCCTCTATTAAATGACTTTTCATCTCTGATTTTAATTCTTCGATTTCTTTCTTGTTCCCACCGACATTATGATAAACTTCATCAACATATGATTCTATTGGTTTCACGCTTTTTCTCCCCCCTCGATAAATAAATCGATTAGTTTTTTAACAAAATCCCATTCCTTGCGTTTTTCTTCGAAGCCTTCTTCACCTAAAAGTGTGAGTTTATAGTATTTTCTTCTTCCCCCTGGTCCTTGTTCATCGCCCCAGTAAGATTCAATCCATTTATTTTTTTCTAATCGCTTTAAAGACAAATAAAGCGTACCTTCTTTCAATTCAAACTGTTCATTGCTTTTTTCTCGAACCAATTTAGCTAACTCATATCCATACATGTCTCTGCTATGTAGTAATGAGAGAATTAATGTATCAATATGACCTTTTAAAACCTCTTTATTTACTTCCAAATTTGTCCACCCCCTGCACTAGTTATAATACATATTACTATATAATACAAGGTATTCATTTAAAAAAATAAGTCCTTATTATACTAAACTGTCCGTTAGCTTAAGTTTTTCACAAACTCGCATCAAGATTAACATAAAATCCTATTTTTAATTTAGAAGTGTTATTCAATTAAATGGCCCGATTGTTGAACAAGTGTAAAGATAATCAAGTTGTTTACTTTTAAACGCATAATAGTTCAATAAAGCCTATTACTCAACTTTTATACATCCGACTTACTCGTTTTGGACTTAATGATACATTAAACTAATCCTCCCAATAAAAAATGGCATCCATGACTAAATACTCTCTAGGTTCACGATAAATTGTCGATATTTTTGTTTGAAAAGACAAAGGTTGATTCATTTTTTCAGCTTCTAATAGTTCATAATCAAACTCTTTTAAGGCTTGTTTCAATTTTTCTGCAATTGTTTGGAATTTCTCGCTCAAATCTAATAAATATGGACCACCAAGCAAAGAACCATATGCCCCACCAACTACTTCATTCGTTTCGATACGAAATGTTTTATATCTGTAATCTTCGCCCATGATTGCTACAGGTGCTAAACGACAAATATCAATAATAATCCCATCTTTCTTTATCTCTCGATGACCGTACTTCTCTTCAACGACTATAACATCCTCTTTTCGATAACAAAAAAATTCAACAAAGGAAGCGTATCCACTGCCAAAATGACTCCACTCTGCTTCACATACTAAATTAGGAATACGGTTTATTCGATGAAATAACCGACGGATATGGGCTTCAATTTCTCGTTCATTATTTGTATTATAGGGGAACTTGTTCCCGACGATCTTTCCTTCAATTAAGCCTTGTAATTGTTCGTTAGAAAACATGCATAAAACACCTCTCTTTTGATTATGGCCCGATTTACAACGAAAGAGCACATTTCTTACTCTGAAATGCGCCCTATAATGGAATAACTAAAACATGACCTCCATTTAAAAAGGGCATCAAGGTTGAAACCCTGGTACCTAATACTTATTTTACTTTAGTTGTTTCCGAGTACTGTTCATCATTTACTTGCTCAAACCATTCCTGCTTTGCTTAAGTTGCTTGTAGCTGCAATGAACAGCTCTTCAACTACTCAGCTCCGTTGGTTTAAATAGATTAGACTTAAGTCCTGAAGGGGCAAAGATATTGTTAGAAGAACTAAAAAAGAATAAAGCCGAGCATTATTAATAACCTGCCGCCTTAACAGCGACTTTTTTCTTAAAATCTAGTTTTCATGATACATTTTATAAAAATTGTTTAAGACGAAAAAAGGTCGAATACATTTTAATATCTGCTCATATCGTTAAATGAGAGGAGATGGGATTTATTAGAAATAAAGCCCTTATTGTAATCTTTAGCATCATTGGCGTTCTTCTATTAAGCTTCGGATTAGCATCTTTAAATGGTTCTGCTGAAAAAAACATTAATCCACCACAAAAAAATGCCGACGTTAAAATGATGGAAAAGATAGAAGAAAAACTGTCTGGAAAATATGACATAAGCAGAGTAAGTATTAAAATACACGTTGATAATAATACAAAGGATATATATATAGGCGTTCTTGGAAGTCAAGAGTATTATGATTCAGTAAAAAATGAAGTAAAAGACATTGTGAAAAGTTTAATTAAGTCTACTAAATTTGAAGCTTATAATGTTAATGTGAAAAAAAGTGAAGGCCCAATGATAAACAAAGATCTGTTGGAAAGACATAATTTAATAAGTGAAATAGGTAAAACCATAGATAACGAAATATCTAAGGCTCATTCAAGTTACTTTGACAGAGTAAATATGAGTATTACCCCACCAGATTCTCCCACAGAACTTATTATTGAAGTAGATACATTCCTAGAAAGAAACAACCAAGAAACTATTGGCAAGGAAATAGAAAATACAGTATATACAACGTTAGAGAAAAAGTTATTTTCTAATAAACTTGTAAATGAAAGTACCATTAAAATATTCATCTATAACAAACATAAAGAAAAAATAAACACATCTTTTTAAAAAGATGTCTACAGTCTGAGGCATCTAAAATGGATGCCTTTCTTTGTTTGTTTAGTTATTTGTGTATAGGAAGAGGAAATTACTTTACTAAACAATCTGGCCCTATAATAAAAAAAACACCCATTTCTACATGAGTGTCTTAATTGAATGAAAGTTTTTTAAAAGTATTTACTGTATAAATCCTGTCTTAGCTTTCCGCTTAGCTGAGCGTATATCTTTGTAGTCTCACTCTTTTCATGACCTAGTAAACTTTGAATGACATCAATTGGCGCACCGTTATTAATCATATGCGTTGCATAGCTGTGTCGTAATTGATGCGGATGTATACTCTTTTTTATACTAGCACGATTTGATATGCGCTTGATAATATATCTTAAATTATCAATGCTCATTCGCCTTTTCGGCCGTCTGTCCGTAATAAACAAACAAGGTTCCTTATCCTCTCGTTCATCTAAATACCTTTTTAACCAAATAGAACAGCGGGTATTAAAGTACACTTCCCTTTCTTTATCACCTTTCCCTTGTACAATTACTGAATTCGATTGAAAATCGATATCTTCTCGATTTAATTTTACAACTTCACCAATACGGCAGCCGGTTGAATACATAAACTCAAATAGTGCTTTCTCCATCGTTGTTTGACAAGCTTCCCTTAGATGTTCTATCTCTAATTCTGAGAGAAACTTAGGAATCCTTTTACCTAATTTCGGCTCTTTTAATTTAGCTGCAGGATTTTTTAGAATATAACCTTCTTCATGTGACCATCTAAATAGTGATTTAACACAACGAATCCTATGTCCTAAACTAGAAGGCTTTAAGTGGTCTCCTGATCGTATTAAATATTCTTTTAATCTATCTGTATTAAATTCGTTCATATCAATATCCCCAAAAAATCGCAATAATAGATTGTATTGAAAACAATATGTTTTTAATGTAAGTAATGAATATCCCTCGATTTTTTTATCCTGTTGATACTTTTTCCACGCTTCGGATAATAACATGTGTCATTCACTCTCCCACCTATAAATCTATTAATTCTAGATTCTATTATGTTCAATTAAAGATTTTTCCATACAAGGATATTCAACAAACTAAAAAAATATTGATAGTTCCGAACTCTAATTAATCACAAAGGCACTTTCCTTGTTTCCAGGAAAGCGCCCGATTGTTGAGTAACAATGAATCATTAATTAAAAGAACTCATATAACCCTTTTACAAAATAATCGTAAACATTATCATCAATTACTTCCCCCCCGTACCCTTCAAAGAAAATTTGTTTATCTATTTCATTCTCAAAGGCATTGGGTTTAGGGCGAATAGCTAATGATATGTCATATCTCGGGTCTCCGTAAGCTCCACCACCCCAATCTATTACGCCTGTAATTAATCCGTTGGAAACCAAAACATTATCAATCGTAAAATCTCCGTGTATGAGCGTTTGGTAATATACTTTCGGTTTAATGGATTTAATTTTTTCTAATAATTCTTCAGTTCCATCCACATTGTGTTTTTTCAAATTTAGTTCTGCCTGATATAACATTTGATCTAGCCAAGGTCTTTCACCTATAAGTTCATTAGGACAAGGGGTTGAATGGATTTGCCACAATAGATTTCCAAAGTTAAATATTATTTCTTGTCGTTTTTCCTTACTTTTTTCGTTAAATAAAGCTGTTCTTAGAGTTTCCCCCTCTATAAACTCAATAAGAGCCCAGGATTCCTTCTGCGAATTTTGTTCAATGAATTTCTTAACCTTCGGAATAGGTAATTTTGTTTCATGAGTCAAACAGTTTATAACTTTTACTTCTCGATTTAGCAAAGAACAATTTAATTTTCCCTTTGTCCGCTTGAGTGCATAAAATCCTTGATTATTTTCAATCAATCCAACATTCGAACTATAACCTTGTCGAGGAAATCTCAAAGAATTAATCTTGCTTAGATATTCTTGTATTTCACTTGGAATTTCTTCGGTTTGAATTGGTAGCAATTGAGTACACCCCATCTAGTAAATGATTGTAATATTCCTTATCTACATTTAAATTTTAAACTAACCTGCTTCGTTAGTTTAAGTACATTAATTCACACTCTAGCCTAAATTTTAACATAATTACCCTGAATTTCTTTAACGATGTTATTCAACAAACGGGCCCTTAAAGAAAGACGCATTCCTCCTTACTAAAGAAATGCGCCCAATTGTGGAAGATTGTTATTCAATAAAACCCTGCTTTTGGCAGATGTGTTTTGCTATGGTTTGCCGTTCCCCTAGGTTAGCCCGTGTAAAAGAATAACGGACAATGCTGCTACATTCTATCTCGACTATAAAAAAGGCCAGCCAGTGTTAACCTGGCTAACCTTATATTGCGAATAGGTACATTAATGAGGGAATTGCTCCCGAAAACAATTCTACTTTGAAACTAGAGGATCTCCTAGATAGAAATTATCTAATCATTGTTTCATCAATGTACAATTAAGACGGGACATTTTGATAATTGAGCGACTTTATGGCTGACACTACCAAGCATTAATTCCTTCATTCCACTAAGTCCACGACTGCCAATGATAATAAGTTCCTGTTCATGTTCTTTGGCATATTCTAAAATTTGATGGGAAGGGTCTCCTTTAAGATGGATTGTTTTTATGGACATTCCCCCAGCAGATATTAGTTTGTTTTTGGCCTTTTCCAGTATTCTTATACTCGACTTTTCCAATTCATTCAATACATCCTCCAGATAATCCTCTGGGACATAGGTTAAACCCGTTGTTACATTTTCCTTACTAACATTCACTAGTGTTACATTAGATTTCTCGTTATTGGCAATACTCAACGTTGCCTCTAATACTTTGCTATTCATATCGGATTCATCTATAGCGACAAGAATTTTATTTAACATATTTATCATCCTTTCATTCCAAAACTATATGTTATATTGTTTGGCTGGACCTATATATCGCTCTCTGGCTGCACCAAGACCACACACAAAGAGTAGGACCGATGCACCAACTAATATTAAAAGTGGAATCGTCCAGCTATTAGTTGCATCATGAATAAAACCAAATAGGGTTGGACCAACAGCCGCAAGTAGGTACCCAATTGATTGGGCCATACCGGATAATTCCGCAGCCTGTTGCGCATTCCTTGTGCGTAAGCCAAAAAACATCATGGATAGGCTAAATGCGAAGCCTCCTCCTATGCCTAGAGCGATGATCCACAACACGATTAATTTAGAGCTACCGTATAGTAACCCGATCGTCCCGATTAAAAGTAAAATCGATGTAATAGTCACTAACGAACGTTGACCGGACATGCGTCCTGCAATGACCGGGACGATGAACGTAAAAGGAAGAAGAGCTAACAGCATAACAGAAAGCATCAAGCCAGACTGACTCGAATTCAATCCCTGTTGCTTAAGAATTTCTGGCAGCCATGCAACAAGTACATAAAAAATCATGGATTGCAGTCCCATAAACAATGTTACTTGCCATGCTAGTGCCGAACCCCACAAATTCACATGACTATCAGCAGTTTTATTGTGAGCTGTATCCCTTTTCTCGTTACGATGTTTCATTTGTGGTAACCAGAATAAAATAGATATAAAGCTTAAAACGCCCCAAATTCCTAATGCACCTTTCCAGCCAAATCCCATTCCAAGAGCAATAGGAACACTTACACCCGACGCCATTGCTCCAAATAAATTCATAGAAATGGAATACACACCCGTCATTAAGCCAATTCGTTCAGGAAATTCACGTTTGATCAGTCCAGGTAACAATACATTACCGACTGAGATAGCCAAACCAAGAACAGCCGTACCGATATATAAAGCTACAACCCCTGAAAGGGAACGTATAATAATACCAACAGTCAGAAGGACAATGGAACCCAAAATAATTCGTTCCACCCCAAGTTTTTGCCCCAATTTAGGTACAATAGGTGAAAAAAGCGCAAAAGCTAATAATGGTAGCGTGGTAACCATTCCTGCCATTGTATTTGAAATATTCATATCATCCTTGATAAGACCAACTATTGGTCCTACTGAGGTCAAAGGGGCCCGTAAGTTAGCAGCAATAAATACAATGCCAACAATCATTAGCCAAACGGCAGATTTACCAACAGTTGAAATGGCTCCTTTATTTTCTTTTTTAATTACTTTGTCCATTGAACTCATCCTATTTCCTCCTAGATTTTTGAAAAACTCATATATTGTAGTTTGTTCATGATGATTTACTTTAAACATGAATAATAAACGAAAAAATAATATTCATAACCAATCACATTCAGTATATTATAATATACAAATAACTTAAGCAATGAATACTATAATATATTTATTTGGATTTGTCTATTCTTAAATAGCGAGTTGTTTTAAATAAAGTAAAAAAATGCTCCAATCCATTAAGTGGATTGAAGCATTCCTTGCATCAGGTTAAGATAGGAGAAAAGAAATTTAGATTCCGTATTTCAATATGATATGAATAACTACAACATCATTAGTACGATTGGCATATGAATGTGTGCCATCTGTAGAAAAACTAATCGAATCATATTGATTCAAGATATATGACTCATTATTAACATTAATTGTAATTGTTCCGGACATGATAGTTGCAAGTTCAGTTGTATTATGATGATGTTTTTCCGGATGGTAGGAGCTATTTGGCTGTAAATAAGCACGGTACATTTCCATATCTTTATTTGTATTATTTTGAAAAATTGGCTCAATTACCCAGTCATTTCCGTCACCAATAAATCTAAGCCCTTCCCCAGCCCGAGACAGATTCACATTGTTTTCAGTTGAGAATAATGCCATAAGTGGTATGGATAAGCTTTTTGAGATCTTCCATAACATCCCTATTGTTGGATTTGTTTCTCCGCGTTCTATATTTCCTAGCGTAAGCTTACTCACACCCGATAATTCTGATAAATCTTCAAGACTTAAACGCTTTTCTTTACGAAGTTTTTTTAGTACTGCTCCTACTTGTAAAACAACTTGTTTTGGATCCTCAGTTTCTAAATTCATTTAAAGCCACCCTTTGCAATATCATGAGAAAATATAAAGTCAATTAATTTTTTTCATATTATAGTTGATAAAATAATAATAAACAAACACAAACCAATTTATATATTATAATATACAAAAAGCCCCTTGCTATGCTTTTCTAACTATTCTACTGTATGGAAGCTGTAATGTAATTGAGATTCTCATCAACGGACCCTAATATACAGGTTTTTATTCAGATAACACACTCTGCATAATCTTGAAAAGTACTATTCTAGCCCTGTTTATTGCATTAAAAGCTGTATAAGCAATGTTGAAAGAAAAATCCAAGAAATGTTGATTTAACAGCATTTCTTGGATTTCGGTCTCTTTCCTAACTTGCATTTGGGAACGTTATTTCTAAATCAAATGCATATTTAATACATAACATTAAGTTACTGTTCGATATTTAGAAATTTATTATCTTTTATAGTATAGGTACCATGTTTCCTTGAAAGCACAACTGTTTTGACGGCATATTTATCATTGGCAAATACTAATAAAAAACGGTCTTCTAGTATATCAATTCCACCATTATCCCCTTTAAATTTGATGCTCATTGAATCTTCAAATACTTCATCTGTTGTATATGGTCCAAATACACTGACTTGAGTCCAATTGAAATCAGTTACCCTAGTTAAATCAATTTGAGTTTCACCATTTTCAAAAAGAGAGTCAATTTCCTTAGCTAAAATCGTATCTTGACTAGCTCGATTTCCTAATAAAATAACAGCTAAACCTATAGCAGCAATAATGAAAAATACATAAACTACTTTTTTCATAAATACCCCATTCCCCCAATTTTTACACACCTTATTTTAAAAGACGTCAAATAAAGGAGCTAAAGTTCCCAAAGCGTCGTTTGGTAACACTTCATAAAAGGTTGTTATTCAATAATATGGCCCTATAATGAGCGAGCGCTGATCCTTGTTACAGAAGGTAGTGACCCCTTAAAGTTAGAGTTTTTATTATGCAGCTAATTGGCTGGTATGTTTTCGGTAATTTACTGGACTCATGCCGGCCAGTTTTTGTTTAATGCGATCATTATTATAATAACTGATATAC